>P_2C_Liq_1_UnCtyDRAFT_1000541_pt1 | contig 16139 bp, 13 predicted proteins | sample Pon2CUnioCityCA_2_FD_10234 | JGI IMG/M metagenome (IMG submission 10234) | reverse complement strand
AAACTCCTCAAGGTAAGTCGAGTCGTAGAAAGAGGAAACCCCATTAGTGATGGTGGGAATCCCACGCTATATTCTTTGAATTAGCGTGGGAGGATGTCAACCAAACCTTCGTAAAAAGACCCATACTGACAGCCACCAATCAGAGAATTGGCCAAGGGACTACAGCCTGTCGTCTTCTCTGTGCTATTCATAATTTATCCTTAAATTTGAGATGATTGATGATGGTTCACATTGCTGGCAAATACCTATCAACTGGCGTTGGTTTAATGGCTTTGGTCTTAATCACAGGTTGCGCTATGGAGACTCCCACTCCGTCCTCGGAGGAACGACCCCAGGAGAGTGAATCGGCGCCAATCAGACAAGTTCAGGACTCAGTTGAGTGGTCAGCGCCTCCACTGACGAATGACGGTTGGGGAGAGATTGGGGTGGAGACACCTTTCGATCGCGATCGCATCCAAGCCTTGCTACCGGGGTATCGGGTAGAAACGGGGGTAATATTCAGTGAAGGGGAATCCTACCCCACCCTTGAAGTGTATGAGGGCCAGACGCAGGTGGCGTTACTGGAGTCTTTAGATCGCGATCGTCCTGAGGCGGGTCTTCAACGCATCACCATCACCGATCGCACCATTACCGGCCCAGGCGGCGTCCGGGTGGGAATGACTTGGGCTGAAACCCCGAATTTAGATGAGTTGGACTGTTTCCCCGGTGAAGGACCAACAACGGGCTATCTACTTTGTAGTCCAGCTAATGCTGAGCGGGTTCAATATATCTATCCCCAACTCGGCCGAGATGGCGATCGCCCTCCGGCGCCGTTGGAGCGATTAGTGTGGTTCAATTGGTAATCCTTAAGCCCGAGGATGAGCCATATCCGGTTGATTAAGAGTGACCGGTCAAGGTCTCTAACTCCTGCACAACGCGCTCTAACTCCTCAATAATGGCGCGATCATCGATCGCCGTCAACGTATCAACTAAAGTGCGATAGTACCACAAACTGCCCTCTCGTCCGCCGGTAAACCGCTGCCAAATCTCCTCGCCGACTAAGCGATAATCTTTAATGATTGAACGAGCGTTATAGAGTTTGTCCGCCGCTGAAACGAGACGCACGGAGGGAGAGGCCGTTTGCAGATGAGCGATATAGGCTTCTTTACGCTCTCGCCAAGGAGGTTTGGGGGCGATATCCGTGTCAGTACAGCCTTCGACAACTTCGGCGACCCTATCCCCGAAACGGCGGCGAATTTCAGCGGCGATCGCCGGACCACCACAGTCTTCAATAGCATCATGAAGAAGGGCGGCGATCGCCTCATCTTCCGTGGCCCCATACTCCAACGCCTCACTGGTGACTCCCAAAAGATGAGCAATATAGGGAACCCCAGATCCCTTGCGAATCTGAGTTTGATGAAGTTCTGTTGCCCAAACTAACGCCTCAGTAAACCGTTGTGATAGTGCCATAATTCGTTGTTTTTCCCTTAACTAAAAAATAGCCATTTGTTTCTCAAAACGGACGATATTCAATCGAGAAATAAACACCATTTCCCTGCAACGACTCCCCACGATCGCCGATATCCACTAAAGGAATCCCCCAATCGACCGTGGCTGAAAAATCTGGGGACAGTTCCCAGCGTAACCCCACTCCCGTTCCCAGCAACGTTTGAGGATTAGGAATCTCACGATCGCCCCCTAAATTCCAAACCGTCCCCACATCGAAAAACGGTGCAATCTGTAGCAGTCCCAACCCTCCAGGATCTCGAATTAAGGGATAGCGAAACTCCAAAGACGCCATCACCCCACTATCCCCCACTCGTTGATTTTGTAGATAGCCGCGAACCGTATCGGGTCCGCCTAAACTAAACTGGGATATCGGAAGTAACGGATCCGCCGCCAGTTGGGCCGCCGCGCGCGTAACCAAGAGGGTATCCGGGGCCAGCGATCGCACCCATTGAAACTGTCCTAACCAAGCAAAAAATAGCCCATCCGGCCCGGTTTCGTTACGGGTTGCATTGAACGCATCAACTCCGATACTAAACTGCGATCGCGCCGCCACCACCTCCGCCGGAGAGCGAGAGGACCAGTCTTGCGTCAGTTGTAACACCGTTAAATTCGAGCGCCCATCTTCAGGTCCCTCGGAAAAGGAAAACGGCTCATCATCAAATAAAAACGTCCGCGATCGCTGCAACCCCAATGACATCCCCACTCGAAACACATCATTGGAAGTTTCCCAAAGGGGATGAGAAACACCCAAACGCCAATCTTCATCCGTTGAGCGAATCTCTAACGCCTCAAACGGCTCCTCCACCACCCGCGATCGCCCCCGCTGATAAGATAACGATAAGCGGGTATTCTCCGGGTTTAGCGGCATCTCATAGCGAACAAACCCCTCTCGTATCCCTTCCGTGATTCCAAACTCCCCCAACAGAGAATCGCCAATTCCCAAAGGACTGTGAACCTCTACCTCAAGTGAAGGACGCAGAGACCCCACATTGGGAGAATTACGATTAGCCAACTGTACCCGTCCCTGCACCGGAAACGCCTCCGTCACAGTGAGCTGTAGGTCACTCAACCCCGGTCCGCGTCCGGCCATCAACTCGGCCCGCACTGAAGCGATCGCCGGGTCTTGTTGCAGCAGTTGTAAAGCCTGTTCTAAGGCGGGTAAACTCAAGGGAGGGTCACTGGCTTGTTCAAGGCGATGACGAATAAATGCGTCAGATAAACGGCTGACTCCCCTAATAGTTAGCCGATCTAAGCGTCCCTCCACCACTTGAATCTCAACCACTCCATCAGTGATGTCCTGAGACGGAATAAAGGCTCCTGACGTGGTATAGCCATTGGCGACATAGAGGTCCGTAATAGCCGTACGCAAGTTGATTAAATCTTCAAACAGCAGCGATCGCCCCTCATAGGCCGCCGTCAACTCCGCCAACTGCGCCGCTGAAAACACCGTATTTCCCAATATCTCAATCTGGCGAACCCAAATCTCGGGGATCTCCTCAGCAGGACTATCCCGCTCAGAGGGATTTTGTAGAGGGGGAACTAGAATATTGGGACTCGGCGGAGGAAGGCGATCAGGAAGTGGGGGTAACTCTGGCGATTGCGGGGGAATCGGTTGAGCCATAGCCTCAGACCATCCCACTCCAGCGGCGATCGCGACTCCCACCCCCATCCCACCCACCCACAGCAAACAGACAAATTTCATGAATCTCGCCCAAAAGAATATGTGAGTTAACGTCGAGCTATTCGTCGTCATCCTACACAACTTCTGGACAATCAGGACAATCCAAGGGGGGAATGCGGGCCAGTTTTATCGAGGCGATCGCATTAACAACCCTGAACAAATGCCATTTGCCAAAAGGCATTTTCTTGACGAGAAACGGCTTGAAAAACTGCTTCTGCTTGAGCTTGAACCTCCTGCGATACCTCTGCTAAGCTTTCGTTAGCTTGCGCTTCGAGTTGTTTAACATACTCCGTAAATCCCGGATTTCCCCAACGTTGAGCAAACTCATCATAAGGCGAAACCATTGCACCGGGCAGTTGCCAACCCTGATTATAAGCGAGTTCAATGGCCCACAACGCCGTCGCTTGCACCGCATAGGGTTGCACCGACCAACTGGCCATCAACTGACAATAGGCCTCACAGGTGGCTTGAGGCGCACTGTCTAGGCTCAACTGGCGTTCCTTGGCTTTATCACGAAACCAGGCCAACTCATCCTGAATGGCGTTCAATCCCCCCAACAAGACATCAAAATGAGCCACAGGGGCCGCCGCTAAGGTATTAGCCAGAAAGCGGGTGAACTCCGTCACAAACAGATAATCTTGAGTCAGCCAAGTATTAAACTGTTGCGGCTCGATGGTTCCCGCTTGACAGCGATCGAGAAAGGGATGACGGGTCGCATCCCGCCACAGGTCAGGATAGGTCTCCAGAAGTTGGGCGCAAGTCAGAGTCATAGGTATTGAAAAGCAATTATCCCTTAATTGTAGAGAGACAGGGCATCTGGTCAAAATGGCCAGGATTGCTCCATCGGGCAAGGACTTGCTCTAAACTGTTAAGGGTTGTATCAAAGGTCGGTATGGCACGGCGCGTCAAATCTCGGGACTCTCTCCCCAACAGCACAGAGAACACACTCTCCCCCAAACTCGAAGATATCATTCGCATCCGGGGGGCGCGTCAGCATAACCTCAAACAGATCGATCTCGATCTCCCCCGCAACCAGTTAATTGTCTTTACGGGAGTCTCAGGATCTGGAAAGTCCTCCCTGGCCTTCGATACCATTTTCGCCGAGGGACAACGGCGCTACATCGAATCCCTCAGTGCGTACGCGCGTCAGTTCCTTGGACAACTTGATAAACCCGATGTCGAGTCCATCGAAGGACTGAGTCCCGCCATCTCCATTGACCAAAAATCTACTTCCCACAACCCCCGCTCAACGGTGGGAACCGTCACCGAGATTTACGACTATCTACGACTGCTGTTTGGACGAGCCGGCGAACCTCACTGTCCCCATTGCGATCGCTCCATCGCACCTCAGACCATTGATATCATGTGCGATCGCGTCCTCGCTCTCCCCGAACGGACTAAATTCCAAATCCTGGCCCCCATCATCCGGGGAAAAAAGGGAACCCACAAAAAACTCCTCTCCAGTCTCGCCTCCCAAGGCTTCGTCCGAGTTCGCATCAACGGCGAAGTGCGAGATCTCTCGGATCACATCCAACTGGATAAAAACCATGTCCATGATATTGAGATTGTCGTCGATCGCCTCATTTGTAAACCCGGATTGCAAGAACGGCTCACCGACTCCCTCGCTACCGCATTAAAACAGGCCGATGGAGTGGTCATGATTTCCGCTCAACTCCCCGACGAAGACCGTCCTCAAGAAATCCTCTTTTCCGAAAACTTCGCCTGTCCCGAACATGGCGCAGTCATGGAAGAACTCTCACCGCGTCTGTTCTCCTTCAACTCTCCCTACGGGGCCTGTCCCGCCTGTCATGGCTTAGGGAGTTCCCGCACCTTCGCCCCAGAACGAGTGATTCCTGACCCCAACGCGCCGGTGTATAGTGCGATCGCCCCCTGGTCCGACAAAGACAATAGTTACTATCTCTCCGTTCTCTTCAGCGTCGGCCAAGCCTTTGGCTTCGAGATTAGCACCCCTTGGAACCAACTCAGCGCCGAGCAACAACAAATTCTCCTTTACGGGGCCAGCGAACCGATTTGGATTGAAACGGACTCCCGCTATCAAGAAAATCGAGGCTACTACCGCCACTTTTCTGGAGTATTGGCCATGTTGCAACGCCAATACGAAGACACATCTTCCGATCAAATCAAAGATAAACTCGAACAATACCTAATTGACAAAGTCTGCGATGTCTGTGGCGGAAAGCGCCTCAAACCCGAAGCCCTCGCCGTTCGCATTGGTCAATACAATATCAGCGATCTCACCGGCGTCGCCATTGATGAGTGCTTAACGCGTCTGTCTCAGATGGAACTGAGTCCCCGTCAAGCGCAAATCGCCGAACTGGTATTACGAGAAATTCGCGATCGCCTGCAATTCCTCCTCGACGTCGGCCTCGATTATCTCACCCTCGATCGCGCCGCCACCAGTCTCTCCGGGGGGGAAGCCCAACGCATCCGTCTGGCGACCCAAATCGGGTCCGGTTTAACGGGAGTGTTGTACGTTCTCGATGAACCCAGCATCGGGTTACACCAACGGGATAACGGACGTTTATTGCAAACCCTAAGCAAATTACGCGATTTAGGGAATACCCTAATTGTTGTTGAACATGACGAAGATACCATCCGCAGCGCCGATCACCTCGTCGATATTGGTCCCGGCGCCGGCGTTCACGGCGGCGAAATTGTCGCCCAAGGAGACTTAAAAACGCTTCTCCACGCAGAAAAGTCCATGACTGGCGCGTATTTATCCGGGCGACGGTCTATTGAAATTCCCGAAGAACGTCGCCCCGGAAACGGCCGCATTTTACAACTTAAAGATGCTCATCGCAATAATCTCAAACATATCAATGTGGACATTCCTCTGGGGAAATTAGTCTGCATCACTGGAGTGTCTGGGTCTGGAAAATCCACATTAGTCAATGACCTGTTTTATCCAGCACTACAACATCATTTAACTCGAAAAATTCCCATGCCACAAGGGTTGAAAACCTTGCAAGTTAAGGGCAGTAAAAAGAAAGAGATCAAAGACATTGTTGACAAAGTAATTGTCATTGACCAATCGCCAATTGGACGTACACCTCGCTCAAATCCCGCCACCTATACGGGGATTTTTGATAGTATCCGTCAAGTCTTTGCTGAAACCGTCGAAGCCAAAGCACGGGGCTATAAACCGGGACGGTTTTCCTTTAACGTCAAAGGGGGACGCTGTGAAGCCTGTGGCGGTCAGGGGGTTAATATCATTTCTATGAACTTTCTCCCCGATGTCTATGTCCAATGTGATGTCTGTAAAGGGGCGCGTTATAACCGAGAAACCCTACAAGTTCACTATAAGGGTCATTCTATCGCCGATGTTCTCAATATGACCGTAGAGGAGGCGTTAGAGGTCTTTCAAAACATCCCTCGCGCCGCCAGTCGTCTGCAAACTCTCTTGGATGTGGGATTGGGGTATATTCATCTTGGTCAGCCTGCGCCAACCCTCTCAGGGGGTGAGGCGCAACGGGTGAAGTTAGCCTCGGAGTTATCCCGCCGCGCTACGGGGAAAACTCTATATTTGATTGATGAACCGACAACGGGACTCTCGTTTTATGATGTGCATCAGTTACTGAATGTGATGCAACGTTTGGTGGATAAGGGCAATTCAATTTTAGTGATTGAGCATAATTTGGATGTAATTCGTTCGGCGGATTGGTTGATTGATTTAGGTCCAGAAGGGGGAAATAAAGGCGGCGAAGTTGTGGCGGTGGGAACCCCAGAAATGGTGGCTAAGGTAGCCGAATCCCATACGGGTCAGTATTTGTGATAAGAAGGGAACAGGGAATAGGGAATAGGGAATAGGGGGAAGAAGGTGATGAAGCCAGGTTACAAAAGGGTTAACCGCCGCCGACAATGGTGACAATTTCGAGTTTATCTCCTTCTTTAATTTGGGTGTTTTCCCAATATTGACGATGGAGAATTTCGCCGTTGTATTCAACAGCAATTAGGCGAGGATTTAAGCCAATTTCTTCTAAAAATTGGGGCAGCGATCGCCCAGATTGGCATTGTTTAGATTCACCGTTAACGGTTAGGGTGATGGGGGTCATAAAGAGGAAACACCGGAACAGGGAACAGGGAACAGGGGATAAGAAGGCAAGAGGCAAGAGGCAAGAGGCAAGAGTCGGGGCGTACCTTTCTTACACTTAGGCTTGGGCGACTTTGTAGAGCATTTTGGCGAGTTTCATCAGCTGAGGTTTCTCAAAAACATCCGTGAGGGCTTTAACCGCAGCGGCCGGATCTTGGCGAATTAGGGCGTAGTGGCCCCAGGCTCCCGCTTCTGCTTCAGCTAGATGTTGCAGACTGAAGCTAGGAGAGATGGCCTCCTCGTCTCCGGCGGCGATCGCCTCGCTGGCTTCCCGTAATTCTACAATAACCACCGGCGCTAAGATGCGATAGGGGTTGTGTTCATTGCGAACCGCGCGATCGGCCACCTCTGTTAACGCTTTCCAAGCCTGAGACTCTGAGGCGAGTTCTTGCAGATGCTGACAGAACACGGCTAACTTTTGTCGAGTTTCTGAACTTTCGGCTTGACGGAACAGGGTTAACATTTGTCGCAAGAGTTCTGTCACCTCAGCTTGCAGATTCCCTGACGGTTGGGAAGCCCCAGCGGTGGGGGTATCGTCGGGGGTTCCTCCGGCTTGTAGATGTTTGAGATGGGCTTCGAGTTGTTGAAAGGCCGGTTCGACGCGACTAAACACCTCGTCTGCATCTTCGTCTCGTAAGCCAAAGGGGCTTTGTAGGAGTTCGAGGAGTTCTCGTAGGGAATCAACTCCTTGCAAGAAGAGACTTTCGAGTTTGCGATCAATCGGTAGGGTGTCTTGTTTGAGGACTTTGAAATAGTCTTCGAGACGGTGGGCGACTTTTTGGATGGAACTATAGCCCAACATGGCTGCACCCCCTTTGACGGAGTGAGCCGCACGGAACATCTCGTCAATTTCGTCGGGGTTTTGGACGGTTGCGGGTAAGTCTAATAACCCATTTTCGAGGGTATTGAGGTGTTCTTTACCTTCTTCGATGAAAAAGCGGACGATTTCTTCAGAGGCCACGAGATGACTCCTTAACCAATGTAGGACAAACCAATGTAGGACAAACCAATGTAGGACAAACCAATGTAGGACAGGGGCGGTGAGCGTTAAGGCTCAAGGGATTATTCCTCAGAGGAGGCGTCTTCCTCAGCGGGGCTGGCTTGACTGGCTTGGATCTCTTCGATCAGGATTTGAATCCGGTCTTTTTGTTGAGCCGGGGCCAAGTCTAGGGCGGTGTTGAGGACGGCTTGGGCTTCATCGAGTTGTCCGGTTTCTTCTAAAATCAGACCTTTACCCACCAGGGGGCGAAAATCACTCGAATGTTCTTGGCTGAGATTGTCAAAGACGTTGAGGGCTTGTTCGTAGCGTTGCTGTTCGGCGTAGACTTGTCCAAGCAGCAGTTGGGTGGAGACGACATCGATGCTTCCTGGCTCGGATTGGTTGGCTTGGGAGGCGAGTTGTAGGATATCTTCAATGGCGGCGATCGCCGCTTCGGGCCGGTCTTCTTGCAGCAGCAACGTCACCAGTCCCTGAAGGGCTTGTACGTTCCCTGGTTCGCGGGTAATCAGCTCGCGATAGGTTTCGACGGCTCCCTCGCGATCGCCCAAATACTGTTTTGTCTGAGCCAATAAGACTCGATAGCGCGATTCTTCGGGATTCAGTTGTGCTAAACGTTCGAGGGGTTGGATGGTTCCCTCGATGTCGTTGAGTTGACGCCGCACATCAATCAGCCCTCGCAACGCCGTTTGATTATCGGGTTCGCGCTCCAGGACGAGTTTATAGCCCCGTTCCTGGGCTTGAAGATCCTCTTGGGGGTTGCTGGCGGCGGGGGTGTTGGTGGGAGTGGGGTTGGAACTCCCCTGATTGGCTTGTAAGACACCGCCGAGGAGAGGGGCGATGGAAAAGCCAAGAAAGGCGATTAAGCCAATGGCCAACACAATACGACTAAACCAACCCGAACGCTTTTTAGACACAAACTTTGCCTCAACTGCAACTGAACATCAAACTGAACATTAAGCCAAATCTGGCGGAACTTCAGAGATGGGGTCATCGGTCCCCCCTAGTATCTCAGCCCGCCGGTAAGGGACTCTTTTTTGGGGAATCCTTTACACTTAGAGGGACAGGGTGCGATCGCCCCAACCCTTAAATCCGGCCGCGATCTAAATTAATGAAAGATAACCCACCAATCCTTATTATCTTACAACTGTTGCCAATTTTAGTGGTCGTGACGGCGATCGTAAACCCGACCTTGGCGCTTCCTCTGATCACTCTTTTGATTCTCTTATTCCCCGTCATTCTCTATAAATTCCTCCAACAAGCCTCGCGGGACTTGGGACGAGAACTCTATTCGCGCAACCCGGAGACGACGGAATTTAACCAGTGGGATCAGGTCCCCGTCGTCGACAGTGAACCGATGGCGATCGATCCCATTTTTCAACGGATTCAGGGGGATTTAGCCCTTTTGCGGCTGGCCTATCCCTTTGACGAGGAACAACTCACCCAAGCCTATCGCCGTCGCGCCCGGGAAACCCACCCAGATGCGGGGGGAAGCGAGCGCGAGTTTATTCAGGTACAACAGGCCTATGAACGACTCCAAGGGGTATTAGACCTCGAAATCAGCGAGGAATTTTAGGGGTAGAACCCTAAGCTGGGAAGTCCGGCGGTTTCTTCGAGTCCTAACATGAGGTTCATCGCTTGTACCGCTTGTCCTGCTTGTCCTTTGAGGAGATTGTCAATCACTGACATGACAATCACTCGTCCCGTGCGCGGGTCAACTTCAATGCCGATATAGTTGAGGTTAGAGCCACAGGCCCATTTGGTTTGCGGATAGACTCCTGAGGGGAGAACTTTCACCCAAGGGGAGGCGCGATAGAAGGCATTATAGATGGTGGCCAGGTCTTCACGGACTAAACCGGGGTCGCGCAGGGTTCCGTAAACCGTGGCCAGAATCCCCCGCACCATAGGGACGAGATGAGGGGTAAATTGAACCATCATTTCATGGCCGGCGAGGTCACTACAGATTTGTTCGATTTCTGGGGTATGTCGGTGACGGGCCACCCCATAGGCGGAAATGGAACTACTGGCTTCGGCCAGCAACAGGTTGGTTTTGGCTTGACGACCCCCCCCAGAGGTCCCCGATTTGGCGTCAATCACCAGGCTTTCTGGCGCAATTAAGCCCTGTTTGAGCAGGGGGGCCACGGCTAAGAGGCTGGCGGTGGGATAGCAGCCGGGACAACCGATGAGGTTGGCGTCTTGGATGCGATCGCGGTACAGTTCGGGGAGTCCATAAACCGCTGAGGCGGCGATGTTGGCGTCAGTGCGATCGCCCCCATACCAAGCCTGATAAGTATCGAGATTAAAAAAGCGATAGTCAGCGGACAAATCCAGGACTTTACAGCCTTTTTCGAGTAACGCGGGGGTAATTTGCCAAGCTAAACCATTGGGAAGGGACAGGAAGACCACCTGACAGCGTTCGGCGATGCGATCGACTTCCACCGGTTCAACCTCTTTGTTGAAGCGATGGTCTAAGTGGGGATAGATATCTGAAAAGGGCTTCCCAGCGCTGCTTTGTCCCCCCAAATAGGCAATCTCGATGTTTGGATGCTCCAGTAGCAATCGTACCAGTTGCACGCCGCCGTAGCCTGATGCACCGACAATGCCGACTGATACACGCTCAAAATCTCCCATTATGCTTCTCCCAACCAGTTTCAGTTCAATAGGGTCTCACGTTAAAGTTAGTCTAGCGTTACTCTGGCCGCAACGAACGTTTTGCCAGAGAATCCTCATGATTTGGGGACAAGGCCCAAGTTTAACCTCAGCCATTAGCGGCGATGGTTCCCAACGCCTCCTTGTCGCAACAATTGACGTCGCAACAATTGACCTCGGGAACGTCTGGGGCGATCGCACCATCTAAAACAATAGACCCCAAGGCAACTGTTAAGCTTGCATCAGGTGCTGCTGTCCCCCTACCCGGCAATTTTATGAATACTCCCGACTCTCTACCCCAGTCCTTCCCTCGGAAAATCGCTAAAGTTCTCCTCCATCCCTTGGTGGTGTCTTCCGTCGCCGTCGCAGGGATTGCAGCCTTCCAAGCTGAACGCATCAGCGACAAAGTCACCGAGGCCCTGTTTCCCGCCGCACCCGCTCCCGTTACGGAGGTCAAAGCCTTACTGGTGAGCGAATTTGAGGGAAAAACTGAACTGACTACCGCCGAAGTTCTCCTCGAAACCGTCGTCAGAACCCATCAAGATCGGATGTTCGGTCATCTCTATTTAGGACAAACCGTGGTTCTCTATCAAGGCGTGGGACGAGTTCGCGCTGGAATTGATTTAGACCAATTAGAAGTCAAATCCGTCGATCGCGCCAATGGCCAGATTCACATTCTCCTCCCCCCGCCCTATCTGGTGCAAGCAGATTTAGATGTTGATGAATCGGGCATTTTAGAACATCATCGCAATTGGTTCGCTCCCAATGTTGAGGCGCAACTTTACACCGAGGCCCAACAAACGGCCCTGCTGCAAATTCGCGAACAAGCCTGTCAGGATGGCCTGTTGCAAAAAGCTGACCAGGAAGCTGAAATGATTGTCCGTAATATCCTGCAAGCGGCTGAGTATCAAGAGATTACCATTGAAAGCCAATTGGCGCGATCGCCCAGTTGTTTGATGAACGCCGGTCGCTAGAAAAAGAGCGATGCGTTCCGGCAAGTTTGAATCGATCGGTCTGGGTCAATACCTGAACTGATGCCGGAACGCATCCTACCATTTCTCTTGTTCCCTGTTCCCTTCCCCCCTCAAGCACTGAAATACTTGGCCACCGGGTGATACACCACAAACGCCGTCGTGGACTGTTCAGGATAGAGTTGTTCACTTTCATCCATAAACATGCCGATGCGATCGCTTCCCATCAACTCCAACTGGCGATATTGATCCGACACCTTCGGACAAGCGGGATAGCCAAAACTATAGCGTGACCCCTGATGACGTTGCGCCAACACATCCCGCACATTATCCGGTTCGAGATGGCCATACCCCAACTCGCGGCGAATGCGAGCGTGAATCCACTCCGCCATGGCTTCGGCCACCTGTACTGCCATCCCGTGATAATAGAGATAATCGGTGTACTCATTGGCCGCAAACAGTTTCTGGGCGAACTCTGTGGCGATTTCTCCCACCGTTACCGCCTGCATGGGAAACACGTCAATTTGTCCCGTTTCTTTGGGTGCAAAGAAGTCCGATAAACACAACCGCCGTAGCGATCGCTGACGGGGAAAACTAAACGTCGCCGCCGGTTCCCCTAACTGGCCGGCTTCGGCTTCTTCGGGGTAATACACATGAAGGGAATTTCCCTCTGCTTGACAGGGGAAATAGCCGTAAATAATGGTCGGATGTAGGAGATTCTCCTCGACAATCCGCCGCTTCCAATGGTCCAGAATGGGATAGACCTCTTTCTCTAGGAACGCGTCATACTCCTCCCGAGACTGTTCCCGAGGTTTGCGGAATTGCCATTGTCCCGCAATCAAAGCCTGTAAATCCAAATACCAGAATAACTCCTCTAGGGGGATGTCCTCCGGGGTGAGAATCTTGGTTCCCCAGAATGGCGGTTGGGGGCGATCGATATCCACATCTACCGCCTCGGAACGGCGGGTATCGATTTCCACCACTTGAGGCGTTTCCGACTCCTGGGTGGTGTCTGAGGGGTCAGCGGCTGGCTGTGACTCGGTGGCGATCGCCTCCTCTTCTAATTCCACTTCATCCAAAAAGCCCTGCAAATCATCCCAATTCTTCTCAGCTTTGGCGGGCATTAATTTGTCCATGAAATGCAAGTCAGCAAAGGCATCTTTGCCATAAATCACCTTGCCTTTATAGGTATTTTGACAGTCCTTATAAACAAACTTAGGCGTAAGAGCCGCCCCTCCTAAAATCACTGGAACGGTAATATTTTCCTCATTAAACCGCTCCAAATTATCTTTCATAAATGCTGTCGATTTCACCAACAAGCCACTCATGGCAATACAATCCGCGCCATGTTCTCGATAGGCTTGAATGATGTTTTCTACCGGTTGTTTGATTCCCAAATTGACAACCTTGTAGCCATTATTAGAGAGAATAATATCGACTAAATTCTTGCCAATATCATGGACATCGCCCTTGACGGTTGCAATCAAAAAAGTTCCCTTTCCGCGACCATCGGAGTCCTCTTTATCCATATAGGGTTCCAGATAAGCCACCGCCGCTTTCATGGTTTGCGCCGATTGCAAAACAAAGGGAAGTTGCATTTGTCCCGATCCAAACAACTCCCCAACGACTTTCATCCCATCCAGGAGGAAGACATTGATAATATGCAACGGTTCATGGTCTTGACGCGCTTTTTCCAAGGACTCCTCTAAGCCAATCCGCTCGCCATCAATAATATGCTGTTTAAGCTGTTCTTCAATGGGGAGATTCTTATCAATGGCTTCAGTTTTCTTGGCTGATTTCCCTTGAAATAGGGTTGTTAACACTCCCAAGGGGTCATAGGTGCAAACGTCCCCATCAAACTCCCGTTGATCATAAATCAGTTTGCGACAGATCTCCTGATGGTCGGGGTCAATCTTGGCTAGGGGTAAAATCTTACTGGCGCTGACAATGGCTGAATCTAATCCTGCTTCCATGGCATCATGGAGAAACACGGAATTGAGAACCTGTCGCGCCGCTGCATTCAAGCCAAAGGAGATATTAGACACCCCCAGGGTAATATGACATTCTGGGAGTTCCTGACGAATGCGACGAATCGATTCAATGGTGGCTTTACCATTTTCTCGGTCTTCTTCAATCCCCGTCGAGACGGGAAGGGCCAAGGGGTCAAAAAATAGTTCCCGCGCCGGAATCCCAAACTCAATGGCGGCGTAGTAAGCGCGTTTGGCGATTTCAAATTTCTTGTCGGCGGTTCGGGCCATTCCCTCCTCGTCGATGGTCCCAATCACCACCCCCGCGCCGTAGTGTTTAGCAATGTCGAGGACTTTATAGAAGCGTTCTTCGCCATCTTCGTAGTTGGTGGAGTTCAGCAGACATTTTCCACCGGCTACCTTTAACCCCGCTTCCATTTTCTGCCATTCTGTGGAGTCGAGCATCAACGGTAGCTTGACATTATTGACTAAACGTGATACGAGTTCGTGCATATCTCGCACCCCATCTCGGCCCACGTAATCGACGTTGACATCGAGGATTTGTGCGCCTTCGCGTTCCTGCGATCGCGCCAGGGCCACCAAACCATCCCAATCTTCATTATTGAGCAGCGTCCGCATTTTCTTGGACCCACTGGCGTTGAGGCGTTCGCCAATAATCAGGAAGGAATTATCCTGTTCATAGGTTTGGGTACTATAAATCGACGCGGCGGCGGCTTCATAATGGGGGTGACGAACTTTCGGGGTCAGATCTCGGCTAATCTCAGCCAGGGCCGCGATATGTTCGGGACGAGTTCCACAGCAACCGCCAATCACCTGCACCCCTAAGTCCTCGATGAAGTGCATCAAGGCCATCCGCAGTTCCAGGGGAGTCAGTTTATAGTGAGCTTGACCGCCGACGTTTTCCGGGAGTCCGGCGTTGGGGATACAGGAGACGATGAAGGGGGAATGGTCCGAGAGATAGCGGATATGGTCTTTCATCAAGTCGGGACCCGTGGCGCAGTTGAGACCCAGAATATCGATGTTGTAGGGTTCGAGAATCGCCAACGCCGCGCCAATTTCTGACCCGACTAGCATGGTTCCGAACTGTTCCATGGTCACAGAGACCATAATCGGACGACGTTGGCCCCGTTGTTCAAAGACGGTTTCGACGGCGTTCAGTGCGGCTTTGATTTGCAGCACATCCTGACAAGTTTCAATCAGGAATAGGTCAACGCCGCCATCGTAGAGGCCCTGAACTTGGGTGATATAGGCGTCGCGGAGACTGTCGAAGTCGATATGGCCCAGGGTGGGGAGTTTGGTTCCGGGTCCCATGGAACCGGCGACGAAGCGGGGTTTCTCGGGGGTTGAGTAGTCGGCGGTGATGCGTTTGGCCAGTTCGGCGGCGGCTTTGTTGAGGTCGTAGGCTTGGTCCGCGAGGTCGTATTCGGCGAGGACGAGGGGAGTTCCGCCGAAGGTATCGGTTTCGATGACATCGGACCCCGCGTCGAGGAACCCGCGATGCACGGTGGCGACAGCATCGGGTTTGGTTTTGACGAGGTATTCGTTGCAGCCTTCGTATTCTGGGCCACCGAAGTCCTCGGCGGTCAGGTTTTGCACTTGTAGGTTGGTTCCCATAGCACCGTCGAAGACGAGGACGGGACGGTTAGGACTATGGAGGCGTTCGAGGAAGGCGCTAGTCATACCAGGTCAAGATGGGCGTTGATGGGTTAGTCCTTTATTTTATCAGGACTTTTGCCATCGGGTCGGGATGGAGGCGGGGATTATCGCCTCCATCTTGCTCCCCGGATTGACTGGGTATGGGGATTTAGACCAGCTATATTAGAACTAGCCTGACTCCTCTAATACCCATGATCGCGATTAAGTCTGACGATTATATCAGTCCAGAAGACTACCTGGAGCAAGAACGTCATCGACCCATCAAGCATGAATATCTCGATGGGGAGGTTTATGCGATCGCGGGGACAACTAAAGCCCAGAATCTGATTGGCGGTAATCTTTACCTCCTCTTACGGACTGGCTTAAATCATTCACGCTGTCAGACGTTTATGGCGGATGTTAAGGTCGAGATTGATAATCAAAAATACTATTTCTATCCCGACTTAGCGGTTACTTGCGATGATGATGACGAGATGAATGCTTATGCGATCGCCTACCCGAAAGTCATCATCGAAGTGTTATCTGAATCAACTGAATCGTTTGACCGGGGTAAAAAGTTTCAATGCTATCGAACCCTTCCCAGTTTACAAGATTATAT
>P_2C_Liq_1_UnCtyDRAFT_1000540_pt1 | contig 16170 bp, 12 predicted proteins | sample Pon2CUnioCityCA_2_FD_10234 | JGI IMG/M metagenome (IMG submission 10234) | reverse complement strand
AAAGGCAATGAGTCGTAATCTTTTGAGAGTATTGAACCCGCGCGCCATTGCTGTGATCGGCGGCGGCGCCTGGTGTGCGTCGATCCTGAAGGCAGCCGAGATGATCGGCTATGACGGGGAGATTTTCCCTGTGCATCCCGAGGGCAAAGTCATTGCAGGACGGCAGGCTGTGCGCTCTTTGGCCGAGTGGGACGGGCCGATTGATGCGGCCTTCATAGGGGTGAACCGCAAGGCTACGATTGATGTTGTGCGTGAGTTGCGTGCGCTCAAGGCGGGCGGAGCGGTTTGCTTTGCCAGCGGATTTTCCGAGGCGGGAGCCGAGCTCTCTGATGGGGCAGACTTGCAGGCGGCGCTTGTTGTGGCCGCGGGCGAAATGCCCATCCTCGGGCCAAACTGCTATGGCTTTATCAACGCGCTTGAAGGCGCGGCGATCTGGCCAGACCAGCACGGCTGTGCGCCTGTCGAGCGTGGCGTGGCAATCCTTGCGCAAAGCTCCAACATTGCCATCAACCTCACCATGCAGACGCGCGCCTTGCCGATTGCTTATGTTGTGGCGTGTGGAAACATGGCGCAGACCTCGCAGGCAGAAATCGCCATGGCGCTGCTCGATGACGCGCGCGTGACAGCCATTGGTCTGCATATCGAGGGTTTTGGCGACACTGCGGAGTGGCACGCGATGGCGCTCAAGGCTGAGGCAAAAGGCATCCCGCTCCTTGCGCTCAAGGTCGGCAAATCCGAGCACGCTCAGGCCGCAACAGTCTCGCACACCGCCTCGCTTGCGGGCAGCCACGCAGGCGCCAATGCTCTTCTGGCGCGTCTTGGCATTCCGCGTGTCCCTGACATCCCCAGCTTTCTGGAAACACTCAAACTTCTCCACACTGTCGGGCGGCTTGACCACGCAACCCTTGCCACTGTCTCTTGTTCGGGCGGAGAGGCAAGCCTTGCCGCCGACACCGCCCATGGCCGCGCCCTGAGCTTTCCGCCGCTCTCGGCTTCGCAGCGCACAGCCCTGTTTGACGCGCTTGGCCCGAAAGTGGCGCTGGCCAATCCGCTCGACTACCACACCTATATCTGGCGTGACACGGAGCGCATGACTGACACCTTCGCGGCCCTCTCAGGCCCCGAAACAGGCATCACTCTGGCGATTGTCGACTACCCTCATACCGACGCCACAGATTGGGCCTGTGCCACAGATGCTATCCTTGGGGCCGCGAAGCGCACGGGGCGGCCTTATGGCGTTGTTGCGACTTTACCTGAGCTTATGCCACCCGATGTCGCTGCGCGCTTTATGGCGGCGGGCGTTGCGCCATTGATGGGGCTGACAGAGGCGATCACAGCTGTTGAAGCCGCCGCTCTGCCGTGCACCATTGCCTCGGAACCGCCACTCGCAGGGGGCGCGTTTGGCCCTGCCGAGACCCTGAGCGAACACGCATCCAAAGCCGAGCTTGCCCAGTTTGGCCTACCGGTGCCCGCTTCCCTGCGGCTCACCTCGCTTGACAGCTTGGAGGCGCAACTCGCGGGCCTCACCTTCCCGCTCGTGCTCAAGGCCGAGGGGATGGCGCATAAATCAGACGCAGGCGGCGTGGCGTTGGGGCTTGAAACGTCCGGCGCTGTCCTAGCTGCCGCCGAGAAAATGGGCGGCACCAGCTGGCTTGTCGAGGAGATGGCGACAGACACTGTGGCCGAACTTCTCATCGGCGTCACGCGTGACGCGGCGCATGGGCTCCTGCTCACGCTCGGCGCTGGCGGCGTCTTGACCGAGCTTCTGCAAGATACGGTCTCCATGCTGCTGCCCGTCACAGAGCACGACATAAAACAGGCTCTAACACAGCTCAAATGCGCGCCTTTGCTGGCGGGCTACCGAGGCAAGCCCGCAGCCAATCTCGACGCCATACTGAAAGCGGTGCTGGCGGTGCAAGACTATGTCGTTGCACAGGCGCCGCTTATTGGCGAAGTTGAAGTAAACCCGCTCCTCTGCACGCCCACCCGCGCTGTTGCCGTGGACGCCCTGATCAGAAAGGCCAGCTCATGAGCCCCATCAAAACACGCCGCGACGGCGGCATCCTCGAAGTCACACTAGACCGCCCCAAAGCCAACGCGATCGACCTCGCCACCTCGCGCATCATGGGCGAGACATTTGCCGCCTTCCGCGATGACCCCGAGTTGCGCGTCTGTATCATCACTGGCGCTGGCGAAAAGTTCTTCTGCCCCGGTTGGGACCTCAAGGGTGCTGCCGACGGCGACGCGGTCGATGGCGACTATGGCGTTGGCGGTTTTGGCGGCTTGCAAGAGCTGCGCGACCTCAACAAACCGGTCATCGCCGCGGTCAACGGCATCTGCTGTGGCGGCGGGCTGGAGTGGGCGCTGTCAGCCGACATTATCCTTGCGGCAGAGCACGCGACATTTGCGCTTCCAGAAATTCGCTCAGGCACGGTGGCCGATGCGGCAAGTGTGAAGCTCCCCAAGCGGATCCCCTATCATATTGCCATGGAGCTTTTGCTCACAGGCCGCTGGTTTGACGCCGAAGAGGCGAAGGGCTGGGGCATTGTAAACCACATCCACCCGTCAGATGCGCTCATGGATCAGGCCTGGGAAATGGCGCGCCTCTTGGCCTCCGGCCCCCCCCTTGTCTATGCCGCGATAAAAGAGATCGTGCGCGACGCGGAAGACAGCAAGTTCCAAGACGCAATGAACCGGATCACCCAGCGCCAGCTTGCAAGTGTTGACATCCTCTATGGCTCAGAAGACGGCCTTGAGGGCGCACGCGCCTTTGCGGAAAAACGTGATCCCGTTTGGAAGGGGCGTTAACCGCCCCGCCTTCCGCTCATAGCTCAAGCCGAACAGACGAGACAACAATTGGTAGAAGCCCAGTTGTCTCGCCATTGCCGCATGAGTTTTTAATAAAAATTAAGGTATCATGACTAGCCTCGTGCCAGTCTGGTCAATGTTCTGGCTGACTCTGGTGCCGATCGGGTGTTTTCACTGTGCCCATTTGTTTTTGCTGGCACTTGTTTTGTAGGTTCGCGTTTAAAAGGTTTTGAGTTTCATGGTGCCCCTGAGCTTTGCCACACGTCTTTCGCGCAAGCAGAAGCGCTTTATTTTTCTGGCGATAGATACGCTGACTGTGCCGTTTGCGATGGGGTTAGCCTTTCTCATTCTTGGCCTTTCCCCCTTTCACGCCTCAGACACGCCCGCGCTCGCGCTGCTGCTGGGCCTCTTAATGGGCTGTGCTGCGTTCACGAGCCATCACCTCGGCCTCACCCGAATCAAGCTCAACTCATATGAAATGCAAGGCATCACCCTCACTGGAAAATTCGCCGCCATACTGGGCATCAGCGCCTATCTGCTCAACAGCGTGATCAGCGCTTTGAGCGGCCTGTCTGTCTTCGTGCTCTTCACGATGGTTTTGCTCCTGTCCACCGTCACATTGCGTATGATCCTGCGACAAGTTCTCATTCACGCCTATCAAAAGGACAGCACACGCACCCGCATCCTTGTCTATGGTGCCAGTCAAACAGGCGAACAGCTCGCGATGGCCCTGCAATCCGATGAGAGCCTCCAGCTGGTCGCCTTCATTGATGAAAACCCGACATTGCAGAGTCTGATGATCGCTGGCTCACCTGTCTATTCGCCTCTCAAACTGGCCGAACTCGTCAAAACAGAAAGCATTGACCGGATCGTGCTGTGTCTGCCTTCCTCCCAGATCGAACAAGCGCGCCTCGCCTATAAACTGCGCACATTGGGCTGTGAGGTGCATTCGCTGCCAAGCTTTGCGACTCTCCTGAGCACAGGCTCCATCGGCTCCAAAGGCGCACCCCTCAGACTCAACGAGCTTCTCGGACGCGGACATCTGTCTCACGCATTGCCCAAAGTGACAGACAGCTACACAGGCAAACGCGTTCTGATCACGGGCGCTGGCGGCTCTATCGGCTCCGAATTGTGCCGTCAGATTGCCGGCTGCAACCCTGAGAGCCTTGTGCTCCTCGATCACTCCGAACTGGCGCTTTATACCATCCATAAAGAGCTGATCGACCTACCCAGCACCATCAAGATAGAGCCTGTGCTTGGCTCGATCACAGACAAGTCCCTGATCAATCACACCCTACGACAGCATAAAATCGACATTGTGCTGCACGCCGCAGCCTACAAACATTTGCCACTTGTCGAAGACAACGCCATCGCTGGACTGGCCAACAATGTGCTGGGAACACGAATTGTCGCCGAAGCGGCCCGTGCGGCAGGCGTTGAACGTGTCACCCTCATATCAACAGATAAGGCCGTGCGCCCTGTGAGCATCATGGGGGCTTCCAAGCGCCTCGCCGAGCTAGTGTTCCAAGATCTCGCCTCACGCAGCGAAACCACGCGCTTCTCTATAGTGCGGTTCGGCAATGTGCTCGGCTCGTCTGGCTCGGTCATTCCGCTCTTTCGCGAACAAATCGCCAGAGGCGGCCCCGTCACCCTCACCCATCATGAAGTCACACGCTATTTCATGACAATAACCGAAGCCGCACGGCTCGTTTTGCTCGCCGCCTCTTACGCGCGTGGCGGTGATGTCTTCGTGCTCGACATGGGCGCCCCTGTGCCGATTGCCAAGCTGGCACGCCAGATGATCGAGGCCTCAGGTTACTCCGTGAGAGATAAAGACAACCCGAAGGGTGACATAGACATCGAGATCACAGGGCTACGCCCCGGCGAAAAGCTGCACGAGGAGCTGCTCATCTCTTCTGATATGCTCACAACGCCCCACCCCAAAATCATGCGTGTGCAGGAAAGCGCCCTCTCCGAAATCGAGGTCGCCAATGCCATGCGCGACATACGAAGCGCCACCGAACAACACGACGAAAGCTTGGCGCGTTCCATTGTGACCCGCTGGATCATCAAAGACACAGCCCATGCCGAAAAAGCAAACACCCCGCTCACGGGGTAGTCACGGGCCAATCACAGGCCAGAGGCCTCATTGATACTGCCTTGCTTGGTCATCCCTTAAGAGTCTTCGCGAAAATAATCGCGCCGTCCGACCGAAACATAAGCGTCAAAACCCGCTTTCTTAGCGTCCTGCTCTGAATAAATATTGCGAAGGTCCGCAAGCTTGGGCGCATTCATCTTCTTAGCTATTCGCTTCAGATCCAGTGCCCGAAACTCGTTCCACTGTGTCAGAATCACCATCAGATCAGCATTCTGCGCCGCCTTATAAGCGTCTTCGCTCCATTGCACGCCCGGAAGCTGCGCTTCGCCCTCATGCCGCCCCTGCGGGTCAACAACACGAACTTTCGCGCCCCCGCCGATCATCGCAGGCACAATCTTGAGCGCAGGGCTGGCGCGCATATCATCCGTGTTCGGCTTGAAGGTCACACCCAGCACCACAACGATTTTGCCATTGAAGCTCCCGTCCACAAGATCAAGCAGCTTCTGGATCATCCTGTCCTTGATCTCTTCATTGACCTTAATCACCGTCTCGGTGATCTGCATCGGCAAGCCGTGCTCCTGCCCGATACGCGCCAAAGCCTTGGTATCCTTAGGAAAACAAGAGCCGCCATAGCCCGGCCCAGCATGAAGAAACTTGTTGCCAATCCGCCCGTCCAGCCCGATCCCCTTGCTGACCTGCTTCACATCCGCCCCCGTGAGTTCACAAAGCGCCGCGATCTCGTTGATAAATGTGATCTTGGTCGCCAGAAAGGCGTTGGCCGCATATTTGATCATCTCCGCGCTCTCAAGATCGGTCGTGACAATCGGAAAGTCGCGCAGGAACAACGGGCGATAAATCTCCCGCATCACCTCATCCGCGCGCGCGCTCTGCACGCCCAGCACCACACGATCAGGCTTCATAAAATCGTCAATCGCCGCGCCCTCGCGCAAGAATTCAGGGTTGGAAGCCACATCAAAGTCAAGCGTCGGGTTGGCTTTGCGCACCGCCTGTTTGACCTGTCGGTTCGTGCCCACAGGCACAGTCGATTTGGTGACAATCACAGCATATCCCGTGAGCGCACGCGCTACCTCTTCTGCGGCAGCCATCACATAGGTCAAGTCGGCATGGCCATCGCCCCGCCGTGTCGGCGTGCCCACAGCGATAAAGACCGCCTCCACATCCTGCACCGCCGCCTTAAGATCGGTGGTAAAAGTCAACCGCCCCGCCGTGACATTCTTTGCCATCAACGCCTCAAGCCCGGGCTCAAAAATAGGCACGTCTCCGCGCTTGAGCATATCGATCTTGTCCGGATCCATATCGACACAAACAACGTCATGGCCAAAGTCAGAAAAGCAAACCCCCGAAACAAGGCCCACATATCCCGTGCCAATCATCGCGATCTTCATAAAACTGCCCTTTACTCATACAAACCAAAATCCTTGTCGCAGCGCCCCAAGGGCCTGTCAACGCAGCCTGAAAACCGCGCTCAACCTTGGCACAAAAAAGTAACGATCCCCTAAAACGGTTGCGACAGTTCGATCAGGTTTTCGTCAGGATCACGCATATAAAGCGACATAAGCCGCCCCTGCGCCCCCGTGCGCTCAATCGGCCCCGCTTCGATCTGAACGCCCAGCGCCTCAAGCGCCTCCAAAGCCTGGGCCACAGCTCCGTCAATCAAAAAGCAAAGGTCTGCGCTGCCCGCCATAGGCCGCCGCGCATGAGGCGCAAATTCGGCCCCCGCCTGATGCAAATTGATCTTCTGCGCCCCAAACAGAAGCGCATGGCGCTCTGTGCCGTCTGCGCCCCGAAACGTCTCATAACGCATCCCAAGAACCGCCTCATAAAACGCAGCGCTCCGCGCCAGATCCGTCACCGTCAAAACCAGATGGTCCAGCGCCACAACGTTCACGTGCATCTTGTCATTCCCCTCAAGCGAGTTAGTTTGCCAGAAACACTATAGGCTAAATGCGATGGAACACAGAACCGATCTCCTAGATCCCGCCCGCGCCTCGGCCTGCGCCGCCAGTCTGGGCCTGCCTCTGCGCCTTCAGACAGGCGATCCCCTGCCGCCCTTCTTTCACCAGCTCTATTTCTGGCAGGCCGAGCCGCCCGAAGCCTTAGGCCGCGACGGTCACCCCGCCAAAGGCAGCGCCCTCATCCCCGACTTCGGCCTCCCCCGCCGGATGTGGGCAGGCGGCCGCCTCGCCTTCCATGCGCCCCTCCTCGCAGGACAAAGCGCCGAGAAGCAAACCACAGTCGAAAACGCCGAGCAAAAGCAAGGCCGCACAGGCCCCCTCGCCTTCGTCACCCTGCGCCATAACATCTTTCAAGACGGCGCCCTCAAGCTCACCGAGTACCAAGACCTCCTCTACCGCGAAGACCCCTCGCCTGATGCGCCTGCGCCCGTGCCCCCCAAAGCCGCCACAGATGAAACCGTCTCAGAGCACCACAGCTTCGATTCAACCCTCCTCTTCCGCTACTCCGCCCTCACCTTCAATGGCCACCGCATTCATTACGACGAAACATACGCCCGCGAGGTCGAACATTACTCAGGCCTCGTCGTTCACGGCCCGCTCCTCGCGCAACGCCTCATGCTGATGGCCACAGAGCACCTCGGCCCGCTTAAAGCCTTCTCCTTCCGCGCCAGCTCTCCGCTGATGCACACCGAAACAGCCAGCCTCTGCCTAAAAGGCACAAGCCTCTGGGTCCGCGCCCCCGACGGCCGCCAGATCATGACCGCTGAAGCCCAAACCTAACGCTTCCTCTTTCCAAAAATATCCCAGGGGGTGCGGGGGACTGGTCCCCCGCCTTGGTCGGATTGGCGCAGCCAATTCGATCCTTAAAGCGAGGTCTCAGGCGCAAATTCCGCAGGAATAGTGTCTATCCCTTCCAATATCAGCAGGGCCATCACCCGCCCGACTTCGCAGCCCATCCCAAACCCGATCTTGAAGCCGCCATTGGCAATATAGGCCCCCTCAATGAGCGGATGCCGCCCAAGCATAGGCGCGCGGCTTTTGGCACGTGGCCTCAGCCCTGCCCAGCGCTCAAGCACCGCCGCCGCGCGCAGCGCTGGCAGCGCCGCATAAGCCTTCTCCAAGACCAGATCCAGCTGTGCATCCGTGCTGTTTGCGTCCTCAAACAGCCGCTCGCTGGTCGAGCCAATCGCAACCGTTCCGTTCCAATGCGGCACCATATGGACCGTATTGGCAAAAATCTGCGGCCCGTCCCCCATATCAAAATCAAGCAGCGCCCCCTGCCCTTTCACAGCATTGCCGACATCCCTGTCAAAATGCGCCGAGAGCCGCTCAAGATCATGCACCCCACTCGCCCAGACAAGTGTGCCTTGGTCCTCGCCTTCCCGCAGAACGTCCCCGCCCCGCGCGATAATCGCTGCAGCAAGCGCTTTGCACGCCTGTCGCGGAAACATTCGCGCTGTCAGCGTGTCAAAAACATAAAGTCCCGTTTCGCTTTCCGGCAGCGGCCCGTCCAAGTCCTCAGCGCTCACAACGCGCCACGCCGCCTTGCCACGCCACAGCTCTTTTGCCGTGTCGGCCCGCGCGCGGGCCAACGTCACAGCGCGTTCGTCGGCCAGAGGCTGCACTCGCCCCGTGCGCCCGTAACTCGTCTCTAACTCGGCCCAATCGCCCACATTTTTCCAAAACGCTTCCGCCGCAATCAGACTTTGAAACTGGAATTCTTTCTTCTCGTTCCAATTCTCAGGGACGTGTGGTGCCAAAGCGCCGACAATCCCGCCGCTCGCGCCGCCGCCGACCCCGTTCGGGTCAATCACGCGCACCCGCGCGCCCTTTTCCAGACAGGCCCAAGCCACCGACAGGCCGAATATCCCGGCGCCGCGCACTGTTACGTCTGCCATTGCCATTCCCTCACAGCGGTTGCATGGTCCTTCGACTACGTCTCTATCGGATTAGCCCCAGATGAACCAGCCAGCCGAGCTAACGTGGCGCGACGGCCAAGTGCCCGTGTCCCAGCGCTTTGATGACCCCTATTTCAGCCTTGAAAACGGGCTGGACGAGACCCGCTATGTCTTTCTCGATGGCAATGATCTCCCCACACGCTTCCATGATGGCTTTCACATCGCCGAGCTTGGCTTTGGCACAGGCCTCAATCTGCTCGCCGCCCTCGCGCTCTGGCGCGAGAGCACTCAAAGCGGCAAACTTCATTTCACTAGTTTTGAAGCCTTCCCCATGGCGCCCAAAGATATGCTTGCCGCCCAAGCCGCTTTTCCTGCGCTCGCCGCGCTCAGCGCCGAGCTTGCGCCGCATTGGAGCGCTGGCGAAACGGCCTTTGAAACCCATGATCTGGTCTTCACGCTTGTGCTGGGCGATGCCCGAAAAACAGTTTCTAATATGGCCCAAAAGGCCGATGCGTGGTTTCTTGACGGGTTTTCGCCTGCCAAAAACCCCGAGCTTTGGGAGCCTGCGCTCATGGCCCAGATCGCCGCGCAGACCGCCCCTCAAGGTACCGCCGCCACTTATACCGCAGCGGGCTTCGTCCGCCGCGCCCTCGCCGAGGCGGGCTTTGATGTCACCCGCCGCCAAGGCTTCGGCCGCAAACGCCACATGACCACAGCAAGGATGCCCCAAGATGGCCGATAGCAACAACACCCGCCTCGGCGTCCTCCTGATGATCGCGACAACCTTTGTCTTCGCGGTGCAAGACGGCATCTCGCGACACCTCGCCAGCGAATACAATGTGCTCATGGTCGTGATGGTGCGCTACTGGTTCTTTGCGGCCTTCGTCACAGCCATCGCCTATCGAAAAGCAGGTGGCATCCGCGCCGCCGCGCGCACAGAGCAGCCCATGCTCCAGATCTTCCGCGGCCTGATCCTCGCGACAGAAATCTGCGTGATGATCTACGCCTTCACTCTCCTCGGCCTGATCGAATCACACGCAGTTTTCACAAGCTACCCCCTGCTCGTCGCCGCACTTTCGGGGCCGATCCTCGGCGAGGTCGTCGGCTGGCGGCGCTGGACGGCGATCTTTATCGGCTTTGTCGGCGTGTTGATCATTCTGAAGCCGGGCTTTGGCGTCTTCTCCCCCGCCGCCATCGTTCCCCTCGCGGCCGCCTTCCTCTTCGCGCTCTATGGCTTGCTCACCCGCTTCGCCTCGCGCAAGGACACAGCGGCCACTTCGTTCTTCTGGACGGGCGTGTCAGGCTCCGTGATGATGACAGCCATCGGCGCAAGCTATTGGGAGCCGATGATCTCCTCAGACTGGGTCTGGATGGGCACGCTCTGCATCACAGGCGCGCTCGGCCACTGGCTCCTAATCAAGACATATGAGGCCGCCGAGGCCAGCGCCGTGCAGCCTTTCGCCTATCTCCAGCTCGTCTTCGTCAGCTTCATAGGCGTTCTGGTGTTTGGCGAAAGCATCGAGCTCAATGTCGCAATCGGCGCGGCAGTTGTGGTTTGCGCGGGCCTCTTCACGCTCTGGCGCGCACGCCAGGCCGCCTAATTGCCGCTGCGCACTGTCGTCCCAACAAGTTCCTCCGAAAACGGCACAGGATGCGCCGCCTTGCCGAGCCGCGCGCGATAGACAGGCAGGCTCTCGGCCACGCGCATCACATAATTGCGCGTCTCGTTAAACGGGATCGCCTCGATCCAGTCGATCACATCCATCTCGCCTTGGCGCGGGTCGCCCCGTTCGCTCATCCAGCGATCAGGCCGCGACGGCCCCGCATTATACGCCGCCGACATCATCACCACGTTGCCGTCATAGCGCGCAGCAAGCGTGGCCAAATAGGCCGCCCCGAACGTTGCGTTATAACTCCAGTCGTTCAAAACGCGGTCGCGATCGTAGTCTATCCCAAGCCCCTCGGCCACTTCCTTGGCCGTCGCAGGCATCACTTGCATCAAGCCAAGCGCGCCAACTCCACTGGCAACAGAAGGGTCAAATTCGCTCTCCCGCCGTGCAATCGCCAGCGCCATTTCCATAGGCACAGGCAGCGGCATCTCCATCATCGGGTGCAGCGCGTAATAATGCGCAGGCAGAACAATTCCGCGCCCCGCCGCGTCTTTACCAAGCATCACAGCCAAATGAGGCGCGCCGAGATCAATGGCAAAGTTACCCAACTGGCCGATCGTCACGCGGTCCGCCTCCGCCGCCATAGCGAGGATAAACTGCTCGGCCAAGCTCAACATTTCAGCCTTGATTGCCAGCTCGACAATCCGCGCCAGATCGCTCTTATAAAACGCCGCTTCTTGCCACGCTGGAAAGTATTCTGCCCCCTTTAAGGCCATATCAGAGCCTGTTTTGGCCCGCTCCGCTGCCAAAAGCCCGTAAAAGCTCGTCTGGTGTTCGGCCCCTGCCCGGTAGGCCGCAAGCGCCTCGTCGGTGCGGCCCATCTTTTGCAAAGCCTCCCCTGTCCAGAAGCCCGCGCGGCCAAGCGATATGGGCGAGCCGACCGTCTCTTTCATCCGCTCAAAATGAACAAGCGCCTGCGCCGCATTGCCCAGTTTTCGCAGCGCGATATAGCCGGCCAGCCACTCAAGATCCGCATAGGCGCTGCCGTCGTGCAGCCCGTGGTTTGTCGCAAGCTGATAGGCCACCTGCGCGTCGCCCTCACGCATCAACTGGCGCACAAGACTGCGCCGCCAGCCTGCCCAGCGCAACGGCTCACCAAGATTTTCAGCCACGCTACTGGCCAAGATCTTGGCCACAGCTTCGTCTTTTGTCCCCCGATGATAAGTCCAAAGAAACTCTTCATATCCAAGCCCCGGATGCCCACGCAGCGCCGCAGGGACCGCCTCAATCAAAGCCGCAGGATCAGCCGCGCCAGCGCGCAGCCCTTGCCGCGCCTCGGCCAAAGCGCGCTGCTCGGCACTCACCAAAGGCAGCATTCGGCTCACATCGTCCGACAGCCCGCGCCAAAGCGCCATATCAAGCCGCGCCTCATGGTGCGGAGCAAGCAGCTCGGCGTGGTTTTCCAGATATTCGGCCTGCAAAGCCCCGTCCATGTCATAGCTGCGCCACGCCATCACAAGGCTGGCCTCTGCCTCGCCCCGCTCGCCCGCAGCCATCAGCGCCGCAGCATAGCTCAGCACCCCACGGTTGCTTTGCGGCGGATATGCGCGGAAAAATACGATGCGCTCGGCTCCGCCAGCCTCAGAAACAGCCGCCTCACTCATCTGCGCCAGCCGCGCAAGGCCGGGCCAATGCGGATAGCGGCGCACAAAGCCGAGCGCCTCCTCGGCGCTGCCTTCGCCTGCGCGCAGCTTCACCCATTGCATCAAGACCTGCGCCTCAGGTGCTGCCTTTGACGCCAGCAAATCAGCCATAGCCCAGTCGCTCCGCGCCGCAGCCTCAAAAGCGCCACTCAAAGGCCGTGGCGCAACCGAGCCGTCAGCAAAGCTTGCAACAGGCAGGACAATAAGCCCCAGAAATAAGGCGATATAGCGAAACATCTCTTGCATTTTTCCTTGTGAGACAGGATAGAACAGGCCCACCATACCCTGCAATCAAGCGCCCCTCCAATCACGAATGGCGGCGCACTGCATAAGAAGCAAAAAAGGAGCGTATCATGTTCAAAGGATCTATGCCTGCACTGGTCACGCCGTTCAAAAACGGCGCACTGGATGTTGATACGCTCAAACAATTGGTCGAATGGCACATTGGCGAAGGCTCGCATGGCCTTGTCCCCGTGGGCACCACAGGCGAAAGCCCCACGCTCACACACGCCGAGCATGACAAAGTCGTGCAAATCGTGGTTGAAGCCGCCGCGGGCCGCGTCCCTGTGGTCGCGGGTGCTGGCTCAAACAACACGCTGGAAGCGATCCGCCTTACCCAAGCCGCCGAAAAAGCGGGCGCAAACGGTATCCTCGTTGTCACACCCTATTACAACAAGCCAACACAATCAGGCCTCATCGCGCATTTCCGCGCTGTGCACGACTGCTGCGATCTGCCGATCATCATCTACAATATCCCCGGCCGTTCGGTTGTCGATATGACACCCGAAACCATGGGCGAGCTTGCCAAACTGCCGCGCATTGTCGGTGTGAAAGACGCCACTGGCGATCTGAGCCGCGTCCCGCAACAGCGGATCACCTGCGGCACCGACTTCATCCAGCTTTCAGGCGAAGACGCGACCGCGCTTGGCTTCAACGCTCACGGCGGTGTCGGCTGTATCTCTGTGACAGCCAATGTCGCCCCCAAGCTCTGCGCAGACTTCCAGAACGCCACCCTCGCGGGCGATTACAACACAGCGCTGACCCTGCTCGACAAGCTCATGCCCCTGCATATCGCGATCTTCAAAGAGCCGGGCGTCGCAGGCGCAAAATACGCCATGTCCCGCCTTGGCCTCTGCAACGCCGAGGTGCGCCTCCCGCTCACATCCATCAGCGCCGAGACAGAAGCGCTGATCGACGACGCCCTGCGCCACGCAGGCCTGCTCGCCTAAAAGGCAGTGTCTTTACCGCCAGAAGAAATCAATTAAGGTGGCAATCATTGCCACCTTTTTTATTGGACAATCCATGCCCGAACGCAGCCTTTTCAGCGATATTCTCAACCGTATCGCTGGCAGCTCCCGCCGCACAAAAGACACCACAGAAAAACCCCTTGCCGCCCTCTGTCATGACCTCTTGGCAGAGCAAGGTGAGGCCTCTGTTCTCACCCGCGCTCAGGCCATTCTGGCAAGACTCGCAACCGCATCTCTTGATGAGAAAACAGCGTTCTTCGAGCAGATCAGCGCCACATTCGGCCCTGACAAACAGGCGCTAGACGCCGCCATCAGCGCTTGGCAAAAAGGAGATGTCGCCTCTGCCCGCGCCCTTCACTTTGCCGCCGAGCCTCAAAGCCAAAACCTGATTCGCGCGCTCAATTCAGTGCCAGGAGCCACAGCGCAACTCGTCAATTTGCGCGCTGATCTGCTTGCCCTCTCCCGCGAAAAGCCCGCCCTCAAAGGGCTGGACCAGGATTTTCAACATCTCTTCGCCTCATGGTTCAATCGCGGATTTCTCGAAATCCGTCGGATCAGCTGGGAAACACCCGCCCATATCCTCGAAAAAATAATCGCCTACGAAGCTGTCCATGAAATCACAGGCTGGGACGATCTGCGCCAGCGCGTGGGCGACCCCGACAGAAGGCTCTTCGCCTTCTTTCATCCCGCAATGCCATCAGAGCCGCTGATTTTTGTCGAAGTTGCGCTCACCGAGACAATCCCCAGCGCCATCGCGCCGATTCTGTCCAACACGCGAAAACGCATTACAGCCGACGAGGCGAGCGTGGCGGTGTTTTACTCTATTTCAAATTGTCAAAAAGGCCTGCGTGGCATTTCCTTCGGGAATTTCCTGATCAAACAGGTGGTCGCCGAGCTTCAGCGCGAATTACCCGAGCTGACAAGCTTTGTCACCCTCTCTCCCGTGCCCGCTCTGCGCACATGGGCAAAAAACAACGCCGCAGCTCTTGATGCCGAAACAGCCGCCACCCTCGCCGCGCTCGCTCCAGAAGACCGCCCGACACCAGAGCTCGCCGCAGCGCTCGCCGCCACCTATCTCACCAAAGCCAAGCGCGGATCAGGCCATACCGCTTTTGATCCTGTCGCCCATTTTCACTTGGGCAATGGCGCCGAGCTTCACGCCATTCACCCCGAGGCCGATCTCAGCGCTCGTGGTCTCTCCAATTCTTGGGGCGTCATGGTCAATTATCTCTACGACGGCAGCAAGATCGAAGAGCGCCACAGCGCCTATGCCGCGAAGGGCACTGTGGCCGCCTCAAAGTCGGTCAAGGCCCTCGCAGCAGAGCCTAAAACTGCGTAAGCGTCACTCCCGCCGCGCTCAGCTTGGTTCTGAGCGCGCGGGCCATCTCGACGGCTTCTGGCGTATCACCATGCAGACAGATCGTGTCGATCTTCGCCGCGATCCGCTTGCCGCTCTCGGCAATAATCGCATCTTCGCGCAGCATATTGAGAATCCGCTCCGCCGCCATATCCGCATCATGCAAAACAGCGCCGGCCTTTGAGCGGTCCACAAGCGTCGCGTCGTCCTCATAGGCGCGGTCGGCAAATATCTCTCCCGCCCAGTTCGCGCCAAGCTCTTCTACCACAGCCTGCTGCGCTGTCTCGGCCAGAACCATCAGGATAATATCAGGGTTCACCCGAAGCGCCGCGCTATAGCAGGTCTTCGCGAGCGCGGCGTCTTCCGCACACATATTCGCCAGCGCCCCGTGCAGCTTGAAGTGGCGCACCTCTGCGCCCACGCTCCGCGCCATCCCCTCAGCTGCGCCAAGTTGATAGGCAATAAGATTGCCAAGCTCTTCCGCACCAATATTGAGCCGCCTGCGGCCAAAGCCTTTGAGGTCGGCAAAGCCCGGATGCGCCCCAATGCCGACGCCGTTCTTGGCCGCCAGCCGCATGGTCTGGGCCATAACGTCAGGGTCGCCCGCATGAAAGCCACAGGCGATATTGGCCGAGGTGATCACATCCAGAAGCGCCGCATCGTCGCCCATACGCCAGGGGCCAAAGCCCTCGCCCATATCCGAGTTGAGATCCACTTTCATGACCATGTCCTAGTCCTCCTGTCCTGTAATCATTCCGCTGATCAGCTGATAGCCGAGCAGGTCGTTCATCTCATATGGGTCGCGCACGAGCGGCTCGGATGTGTCTCTAATCCTGCGCAAAAGCTCGCTTTCAGGCGTGTGCAGCGCATCCACCTCCTCAAGTGTGATCCGCTCAAACCACAGCTCGGCCCCCGCACTCGCCTGCGCAATCCGCGCAATATCCTGCGGGATCACCGCGCCGATCCGTGGATAGCCGCCCATGGTCTGATGCTCGGCCAAAAGCACAAATGGCTCGCCTTGCCCCGTCATCTGGATATCGCCCAGAACAATCACTTCCGAGACAATCCCAAGCTGCCCCTCGGCCGCAAAAGGCGCGCCATCGTGTTCAAGCTTGGCCGCCTGCCTGTTGGCATGGCCGCTTTTTTGAAAGCGCGTGGCTGCAAAGGCGGCCAGCATATCCTCAGAATAAAGCCCCGTCTGCGGCCCCGTCACAAAGCGCAGCCGCCCGCCACCAAACCTGTCGTCAGGCTTCAGCTTTCGGGGCGGCTCGCCCACTTTGCCATCCTCTCCCAGCGCGAGACTGTCGCCTGCCGCAAGTGCAGCGCCAAGCCCCCCTGTAAAATGCGCAGAGCGCCGCCCCAGCGCAAAATCAGTCTCTATTTCACCGCCAAAGGCAATATATCCATAAAGTCCGCGCCCCGTGGGCCGTAGGCTTAGTATCTCACCCGCCTCAAGCCTATGGCTCCCGCCCC
>P_2C_Liq_1_UnCtyDRAFT_1000539_pt1 | contig 16171 bp, 6 predicted proteins | sample Pon2CUnioCityCA_2_FD_10234 | JGI IMG/M metagenome (IMG submission 10234) | reverse complement strand
GACCTGCAGGTACTAGTGAAGATACCTATCAAACTCCTTTGATTTTTACTTGGAAAGGTAAAAAGTTTTATGCATTCAACTATAGAACTGTTAGACTAGATGGTGCACTAGAAAAAGAAGCAGCTCCGGAATTTTGGACTATCAGTGGTAATGAATATGCACTTGTTGATATTGAAGAAGTTCTAGACGATCAAGGTGATCAAGTTACAATCAATACCGGACACACAGGTATTGGTATTCCTGAATCAACTATTGTTTCAGGTGATGTAGTAACATTTAGATGTGGTATTGCAGAAGGCGCCAAGGGCGATGTTACAGTTAACATCAGTACAACACGAGCAACAGGACATGATTTCTTAAATGTTGGCAGTGGCGGGTTTAATACTTCGAACTATCCAAATGTTATTTTTGGTGCGCCTAGAGAAGCATCACAGTCTAATGAAGTAGACGAGCGTACAAAAGGTCGTGTGTTCTACGTAAGTACAGACCAAAACGGTATCTTTAGAGTTGGTAGATTCTTTAGTGTGGACCAAGGTACTGGTGCTGTTAGTTTCGAAGCAAGTATTGCTCTATCAAACGTCGACGGTATTGGATTCAAACGTGGTGTTGTTGTGAGCGAATTTAGTTCAGATGACTCAATGGCGGACAATGCATCAGATGCTGTTCCTACAGAAAGTGCTGTACGTGGATATGTTGACAGACGTCTAGGTTTCGATATTAACGGAAATATAATACCTAATCCGTTGTCCACAGTATTAGCTGCTAACGGTTCTATTCCAATGTCAGATGATTTGAATGCTGCAAATAATAGAATTACTAACTTGCAAAATCCAATTGCCGAAGGTGACGCAGCAAACAAATTCTATGTTGATGCAATCACAGGCGAAGTTGACAATATTCGTGGATTAAAGGACACAACTATTACTCCAACAGTTGATGCAGCTGAGTTGCTAGCAGCAAGTGGATATAAAGTTATCGAAGTTGATCTAACATTTATTAACAATGGCCCATTCCGTATAGGTGATACGTTTACAGGCAGTCTTTCTGGGGCAACTGGTACTATTGTAGATTTATATGCAAAAACAAGAAGCAGTGGTGACTCATCACTGGATCAAAATCACTTGGCTATTGTTTACATACCAGACTCGGGCGTTGTTACAACAGGTGGACTATCTGGCAAGGATGTAATTTCAGTGCTAGGCGGCGCAAGTTGTATTGCTGTAGAAGGTCCACATGACGAGTGGATGAATACTAAATTTAATTCAGCTGCTGACATTGCTGTAACTGTAGCAAGAACAATCACAAGCAACGATGATAATCTAGACAGTAATATTGATGAATCTGAAATAATCGAAAGAGCTCTTACACTGGACTTGCAGATCAATCCAGATACAATTAAAAATGCTGATGTTAAATCAGATGCTGCAATTGCTCAAAGTAAACTAGACCTAAATGCAGCAGCAACCTTTACTACAGCAGATGATGTAAGCTCGACTGATCTAGGCGTTGCTGCATTTGATGATACAGAGTTTACTGCAACAGACGGATTTATTGAATTACAAACCGCCACAGACGAGCTTACAGGTATTGATCCTGTCAAGTTTACGCATATTAACAATGATACCTTGTTAGGGCGTGCAGAAGATCCGGTGCTTGACCCGGCAACAGGTCAAGTTATATCAGCAGTACCTGACTATGGATCTGTTGCTACAGTTTCCTTTACAGACGTAGCAGATAGAGGCGGCGCAATACTACACACTGACTTTGATGACGCTGATCTAGGTGTTATGACTAGAAGCGGAACAGCCAACGGATATGAATACGATATTGTTCCGTATACCGCCCAGCCAAATGCTAATAGTATTGCACAACGTACAGCAACAGGCGGTATTAGAGTACAAGAGCTGGTACTGGGGCTAAATGAAACACATGTTATTTTAAACACAGACGGAACTAGTGTAGACTTTACTACTCCTGCACAGGGTACAATTTTAACTGCAAAAGGTGCACTACTAATGTAAAGATTAATGTAGGCGGTACTGTTGATCTAATCGGTGACGGAACAGCACTAAATGATTTTACATCGAGTGAATTGAAAACCAATTCAAACAACTTTGCAGACGCACGTTCCCTAGCAGCTAATTGGATTTATTCGAATTTTATCGAAGCAGCAAATGAACGTAACGATGCATCAACAGGTATATCGCTAGGCGCAGGATCAAACCAGAGTGATACCGGCGAAGTTGCTGTTGTAGTTCCAAGTGCAATAGATGCAAATAGTTCAGTTAGACCTCTTATAGTAAGCGGTGCAGATAGAGCAATATTCCCAGATGTAGGATCAGTTGATGAAACTACAGGATACGACATTGGTAAAACAACTGCTGTATACAATAGAATTTATGCTAGAGAATTTGTTGGTGCAATCAGCGGTGAAACTCAAGGTAATGTTACAGGTGATATAACAGGTGATATTCTTTCTGATCCTTCACCTAACGGCACACAGACTAAGATTTTAGAAAACGGAGTTGCTGATAATGCAGGCGATGTAACTGGAAGTTGGTTCTTGGGAGATATCAAAAACTTTTCAGCTACTACTATTTTGTCAGTAAATGATAATAGTACCCTTGCATTACTAACTGGAGAAGTCAGCAGCATAGGCAATCATGATACTGACGATCTTGATGAAGGTACTGCGAATTTTTACTTTACGGATGATAGATTCCAAACAGCACTCGACGGCGTAACACTATCAACATCGGCTGGAACAACTGCGGGTGCATCATATGATCAAGTTACTAATACACTTTCAATTGTATTCCCTGATATTGGATCTAACGAAAGTGATACAGAATCTACTAGTACACAATCCGGTGCATTAATTATTGCAGGCGGTGTTGGTATTGCTAAAAATCTTAATGTAGGCGGTAGTCTAGAAGTTGGTGCAGATAATGCTGAAGTCTTTAAAGTTGACAAAACAACTGGCCTAGTTGAAACTAAAAACATTGTTCCGGTTAATGGTGATAGCGAAACTGAAACATACAACATCGGTACTGCTACAAACAAGTACAATGAAGTAAATGCCAACTTGTTTAGAGGTACAGCACTAGAAGCTTACTATGCTGACCTTGCAGAAAACTATACAGCAGATGCAGATTATGAACCGGGCACTGTGCTAGTATTCGGAGGTGAGCAAGAAGTTGCAACAACTAACAGATTTAACGATCATAGAGTAGCAGGTGTTGTATCTACAGATCCAGCATACCTAATGAACTCGCACTGCAACGGAGAGTTTGTGTGTGCTATAGCAATGCAGGGTAGAGTGCCGTGCAAAGTGCTAGGTGTGGTAGAAAAGGGAGATATACTTGTAACAAGTGCAACACCAGGATATGCTATTGTTAACAACGATGCAGCAGCAGGTAGAATTATTGGTAAGGCACTAGAAAATAAAACAACTAATGACAAAGGTGTTATTGAAGTTGTTGTAGGCAAGCACTAAGGAGGGCATTGTGGAGATAAATACAATACGAGATAGGATAACATGTCATGGCTAATAGATTTCCGCTAATTTTAGATACAAGCGACACTAATACGATCAAAGAGATCCCCCAGGGTGATAGCTTAAACTTAGCTGATGTGTCGATTACTAATGCACATGACATCGAAAGCTTGGGTACAATATCAGCACCGCAGATGCGTGTAGCTGACGTTGATGTTACACCTGACAACTACTTAAAGAGAACTAATGATTTAGCTACATACGGCGGTAATCAATTTAAATTTTTAAGAGTTGCTGCAAATGGTACAAGTATTGAATTTGTAGGTATTACCGAAGCAGGATTATTTAATGGTGAATATACCGGTGACTTGTTTCCTGATATAGATCTAAATTATAAAGTAGGGCTAGCTGACAAGCGATTTGCAGAAATAAATGCCGCAGTAGTCAAAGGTGATTTACAAGATGTCAACGGTAACGTAACATTTGAGTACGACAATGGTGTTTTTTACATAATGGAAGACGGCAAGCGTAGAAAAATGATATCTGAAACTAGAGCAGTTTTAATGAGTATACTCTTTTAAGGAATAATAATGAGTCTTTTAGAAATTAACATAGGCGGTTATGCAAACGACGGAACAGGTGATGATTTAAGAGAAGCCTTTAACAAAGTGAATCTTAACTTTCAAGAACTTGACCTAAGAGATGACGAGTCAACAACTGCATCTAATATGGGTGCACTGGGTGAGGGCATTTTTGCAACAAAACTAAACTATGATTTAAAATTTAAAAAACTATTTGCTGGTCCTGGTATTGATCTTACTTCAAACGATGAACGCATTACTATCACCGCAGAAAGCAGTATTAAAAGTTTGTTGATGTTATCCGACAGTGGGTCACACAAATTAACCGAAGTTGCTGCATTTAACATAACAGGTGGCTCTGGTATTATTACATCGATCACTGGTAATGTGTTAACTGTAGCCAGTACATTTACTGCAATAGAACAAGATACAACTCCGAGATTAGGTACACATTTAGATGCTCAGGGATATAATCTAGAAACAGTTGGTGTTATTAATGCTAATATGTTAAGAGGCGGACATACAGGAAATCTATTTGCACAAGACGGAACAATACTTGTTAATCATGAAACTAAAACTGTAAATGTTGGACTGGGTACTCTAAACGATGTTAACCTAACCAATGCTCCCCAAGAAGGCGACAGTCTTGTTTACAAGAGTGGTGAATGGGTAGCAGAAACAATAGCAGCAGTAGTCGAGACCGACACACAAAACTTCGGCGATATCATAGCCACTTCATTTGAAGCTATTGCAGAACAAGCAAAAGTGTATGACATGGGCACGATAGCTGCTGATACAGTTAATATTGATCTAGGAACAATCGTATAAATTCCGATAAATATATAAAAGGAATAAGATATGAGCGTACAACTGTGGAATATTTCCAATGGTCAAGAACTTAAAAAACTAATAGAAAATACCACTATAAATGTACTATTGCCAGTATCTTCTTCATATGATATTGACACAGAGGTGATAGCGGGTGAATTGCCGCCTGGGTTGACATTGTCTAACAATAGAATCACGGGCACAGTGCAAGAAGTACAGTACGACAAAGTATTTAAATTTGTAATTAGAGCATATCATTCTGGATTCTTTGATGATCGAACACTTAATCTAGTGGTAATAGGGCCTGACGATCCTGAATGGCAAACCGAAGCAGGGCTACTGCCGGTTGGAGCAAATGAAACATTTTTCATTTTAGATAATGAATTAATTGACTTTCAGTTACTAGCTGATGATCCGGACATTGCTGCTGGAGACGAGCTTGAATTTTATATTGCAAATGACGACGGAGTATTGCCGCCGGGCCTAACACTTTCACCTGAAGGTAGAATACAAGGCATATCAGAACCATTGCTTAGTTTAGATAGAAAATTAAGAGACGGTGGATACGATCAATTCCCATTTGGCGACATGCCTAACGATTACGGTATTAGACCTACCAACGGTTTTGGTAGTTTTTTCTTTGATTCGCAACCTTGGGATTATTTCGAAGATATTAATATTCCAAAAAAATTAAATAGACACTATCCCTTTGCTGTAACTGTATCAGACGGTGAAACTGAAGTACGCCGTGAATTTAGAATTTATTTAGTAGGCGACGATTTCCTTACCACAGATAATATTTTAATGCAAGCTAGCACAGGTGTATTTAGAGCAGACAACACAAATATTAGAACACCCACATGGATTACTCCTAGAGACCTAGGCTATCGTAGAGCTAACAATAATACGATAATTTATCTTGATGTGATTGACACTGACACACTGCAAGGCACAGTGTCTTACAGACTAGTAGATACCAACGACGACGGATCAGTTAGTAGGTTACCGCCTGGTCTAACTCTAAGTAGCTTTAACGGTGAACTATCAGGCACTATACCTTACCAGCCTGCTATAACAAAAGAATATAAGTTTACAGTAAATGCATCACGTTTTGTAGGATCTACTGAATACGTTACACAAACGCTATTTGTATATGAAGACACTATGCTCGGTGTTAACAAATTTAAAGTTAAGAAAAATACAGAAAATAATGTTCTTGATCTATTGGGTAGAAATATTTTTGTAAACGAGGATCTGTATAAAATAATTGGTGTTAATATTACCAATCAAAACTACGATGAAATAACAATCGATAGTGCACTGCTTCCTCAGCAACTGTTACAAGTTTTTAACACAGCAAATTCTGGACAGAATTATATAGATATATTTCCAATTACTCAAAGAAAAGAACAATTTTATTTAAATCGTTCACTTACATTTAATAATAATTCTTATAAAGTAACACAATTCGGTACATTTCAAGTATACGAAATTTACAGTGAAAGTTTAGATCCTACAGATATACCTGCACTAGTAAATGCTGTTAATACAGAGTTTGGAGATGTTTCTGCTGCAATAGAAATTAAACAATCCAACAAATGGTGGTTAACACTGCAAAAAACATCTTATACAGATTCAATTGCTAGAATACAATCAGTCGTAGGATCAGTTGGATTGACTGACAGCTCGGCACCGTTGGTTACTCTAGCAGTTTCGAGATTCAATAGAATGTTCTTGGATCAAAATCTTACAAACCAAATTCTAAAAAATAGACAGACCGGTCTTGCACTGTTAACAGACGAAACTGTATCGAAAACTTATGTATCGTCAGATACTGATAGCATAACACAGCCAAGTAAAGATAAAACATTTGTACTAAAAGTAATAGGCGAAATTGACAGTTCGATAAAATGGCTTACTGATTCTGATCTAGGCACAATTAGAACTAAACTACCGTCATACAAATTTGTTGAGGCAGAAACTACAGTACCTAATATTCCAATGGTATATTATTTGAAAGCAGGCACACTGCCTCCTGGTATTACACTTTCATATAGAGGTGATTTAATCGGTACCCCTACTACTGCTGGAGAATACAGTTTTACAGTTGAAGCAAAGGATCGTATTGACACTGTGGCTATTACCCGAGAATTTAAAATAACTATACAAGAAAACGACCCTAAGAATTACAGCGATGTAATAGCTAGGCCATTACTGGCTATAACAGACAGAGATGCATACAAAGAGTTTGTGAGAAATTCAGATATAATTCCTCCACAGCATGTCTATAGACAAAATGACAGTGAGTTTGGTATAAGAGATAGTATAGAAATCTTAATATATGCTGGCATGGAAATGTCTGATGCAGCGAAGTATGTAGGCGCTGCTGCTAAAAATCACAAACGCAAAACCTATAAACTAGGCCAACCAACTAAAGCATTTGCAGCAGAACCCGGAACTAGAGAAAGCATATACGAAGTAGTGTATATACCAATTATTGATCCTTACGAAACAGCAAGAGGAAAAACCAACGTATCATTTAATACAAAGAGTTCAGAGAAACTCACTGTAGACAGTGTGCAATATGCAGTAATGGACGATAATACACGACTGGGACAAGGTGCAGAAGCGTTACCTGTTTATTCTCGTGAAATTGTAAAAATGGTATTTGAAAATTTCAACAGCAAACTTGTAATACAAACTAGAGACAGTAATGTAAATGTAAACACCGACGATAATGATATTGAGGTTGAAATCAGATCAGGCGAAGAATTAACTGTGTTGCTGACTAAAACAGACAGTGATCCTATTCGCATACGTCCCAAAGGTAATACAATTAAAACAGACAGTGATGCAATACAAATCAGTCAAACAACTGATAGTAAAAAATATATATCTAGCATAGAGCATATGAGAGATAATATTGCTAGAATAGGTGATACTGATACTGAACAACTGCCATTATGGATGCGTACACCGCAAACAGGATATCAAGCGTTGGGTTATGTAAGCTGTATACCTTTGTGCTATTGTAAGCCAGGCACAGCGGATGATATCATAAATCGTATCAATAACGATTCGTTTAATTTTAAAGATTTAAAAATAGAAATTGACAGATATACAATAGTCGATGCTAAAGATGGAAAAGAAAAATATATATTGTTTGCTGATTATCAGTTCAATGTATAACGGATAAATATAAAAAAGAGGATCGCAAATGGCAAGCCAAATAGACACAACTGGAATTGACGCACTTTATCCGAGGGCAGGTCAAAACAACGACTCACAAGGTTTTAGAGATAACTTTGACGGAATTGTTTCAAACCTAGATATTGCTCAAAGCGAGATTACTGCACTACAGAATGAGACGTTTAGATTAGACGCAACTAACAACTTTAATGGCTCATTAATTGTTGATGCTAATATGCGTATTATGACGCAAGTGTCATATACTAGTACAATAGATTCTAGTACATATGATATTGACTTTACAAATGGTCATTATCAAAAGTTTACAGTAAATTCTAATCTTCCTGAATGTACTATTAACTTTACAAACTGGCCAGTTGCACCTCGATATTCCATGCTGCGTTTAGAGCTAGAAGTAATGCCAAAGTAAACATGTTGTTTACTCCGCCAGAAGGAACAGAATTAAGACTAGACTATAATTGGCCTAAAAAAGTATTACTGCGTCCAGAGCCTGTTGTATTAGAATTTTATACATATGACGGCGGTGCTACTATTTGGGGTAGATACTTATACAGAAGTTATACACCCGAAACGCACCCCTATGCCAATGCCGAAGGCGACGAACTAGTAATTTTTGATGTCACAATCAAGGACGGCGGCGCAGGTAACCAAGAAATCTTTTTCTTAGATGATCAGCCTGTTAACGAAACTCCGGAATTATATTTTACACCAGGTACACGCTACAGATTTATTCTAGAGCATATCAGCAACGCACAAGCACCGTTACGCTTTAGTACAGCACCGGATACCATTGTATCAGATGGTGATACTAATACTGTGGTACCTTATACTGAAGGCGTAATCATAGACGGTGCAGCCGGCGAACCTAACGCTTATGTAGAAATAGAAATTACCGAGACTACGCCTTTACCATTATACCTATATGCTGAAGAACAGCCAAACGGACTAGACACTAGTAAAATTGGTATGGAGTTGGCAATTACATCTAACCCAAGCTATGTTAGAATCAAAACAGCAAACAAGCTACAAGACGCAGACGAAGATACATATATCATTGCTGAAACAGATTACGAAGCAGACAACGATGAATTAGATTTCTATGTCCAAGATGTACATAGAATGCAATTAAACAATATGTGTTTAAGAATTCTAGAAGGTACAAAGTTATGTGTCGAGGATATTAGCCCTGATGCGGTAACTGTTGATGGCGGTGTTAAGATCAGCGGTGACTTAGAAGTAGGCGGGGATATTATTTTTAATCCTGATCTATCACAAAGCACAATCGATACATGGACGCAGCCTAACGAAGATTTAACCAACACTCTTATTATTGATGCTGCTGTAAACATATCAAATTATAAAGTTGGCAAAACATTAAGAGTATTAGGAGTTAGTGCTGATCAAACTGTTGAAACAGGCGCAGGTGCTGTTATTCAAAGTGTTGAAAGAATTGGACTACAAGACGTTGTAACGTCGAGCGAAACACCATCTGAAATTACTGATCCAGCATTGTATAAAACTGTTGCATATAAAATAGCTGAACTAGATATTAATACAGGCAAAATTTCACCAGCAACTGATGAAAGCACTGTAAATATAATGACAACTGATTTTAAATTAAATCCTAGTGAAAGTGAAGACGTCATTGGATTTAATCTAAACAATAATATAAAACTTACATTAAATAGAAGTACTGTAGATAAAGCTCTTTTAATCTATAGAAAAATACCAGGTGTTGAAAATGATTTTGGATTACTTGCTGTGCTTGGTCCAAAAGATCTTACTACTCGAGCCAATGGTATTGTTTGGGTAGATTTTTACGATTATGATTTAAATCCTTGGAGTAAAAAAACTAACAAAAATGCATATAATTCACTCAGTGGTATTCTGCATGTGCCAGTTACTGCTCCGGAAACTGCATCATACGGATGGGACTATGCAACGATTACTGCTGTGTCTGGCTCTACAATTACATTAGATAAAAACTTTTATCATAATGATTCAGTTACAACAATTATTGACGATACAGAAGAATTACAGAATTTAATTAATTCAAGAGCTCAAAACGGTCTAAATTACTTGGACCTTGACAACAGAACGCACTATGTTTCGCAACTTTCGGTCCCGCCGGGCTTTAGTATCACAGGCAAAGGTAGAGAATCGAGAATTATTAAACAATACTGGAGTACAAATCTAATTGACAACGACAATCATATTATCAAGCCACAGATTAACCTAGGCGAAGATAGCTTGTTCAACGAGGTAAGCATAGAAAAAGTTAAAATAGACGGAAACTTTTTAAATCAATATCTGTTGCAAGATGATACTAATACATCTGTACAGAGAAATTATGCAATTTATTTGTTTGGCGAAAATATTATAATCGAAGACGTACAACTGTCAAACCTTGTTGGCGGCGGATTATTTTTATATAATACGCTTGATGAGCAGATTGTTACTGAGAAAGTAACTATTAAAGATAGTGTAATCGAAAACGGTTGTGCAAGTTATAGATACGATACCTATTCTCCGGTAGCCGGAAGAGAAATTAGAAATTCTAAAATACTATCAACTACTATGAAGAACTTTCCTGCCGCGGCAGATTTCACTGCTACTGATAAATCTTTAATTATTACTAATATCATTGATAACTGTGGTAGTGGATTGCTAACCTACGGTAGTGTTAATAGTATATACAATCCTAATATATTATTAGGTCCATCGGGGTCTGAATTCCTGCCAGTAGCAGATATGCTGAATACCGAATATGACAGTGTAAACATTCTAATAGAAAAAGATATTGACTTTAACAGTTACAAAGGCCTTTATCAAGAAAACGGTGTAACATTTGACCTTACTGCTAACAATATTGAAGTTGTTGGTGTTATCAATCAATTAAACAAAACGTCTACTATAGAAAGCTTAGGTGTGCAGTACGACGATTTAATTCAAGTTGATGCACTGGGATCAGGAAATAGTGTAGGTGAGTTTAGTTTTAGAATTGTTGCAAGCAGTGTAAACACTATACTACAAACTGACGAAACTGTAAAGACAGTTCCAACAGAGGCTAATCCGAATGCAGATTATAATCCAAATTATGTAGGAATGGTATATAGGCTTATTGCTACTGAATATGTACCCAAGAGCGGTGTTGGAAATGTGTCAACACCAAATGGCGCTGGTACTGGTCAAGTGCTTGTTACTGTAGAAGATGCAACACAGTTTAGATTAAACGATATTGTAAGATTAAACAGTCTTTCGCTGCAACTTACAAGTAACGACGATGCTGATATTGCCGAAAGAGAAGCTACAGTAGCATCGATAAATACAACTGAAAAGATTTTAACGCTTCAATACGAAGTGCTGAATGGCGAAGTAACACAGGTTACACCGAGTTCGGCGTACATTGGTACTGTAGATTTAAAAAATAGATTTGTTCTAGTAAAAGGAAAGATTAACTAATGTCAAGTGTTAACAATATAAACAATAACAACTATGTAGTCAATGTGGGACGTACAACACCAGTTGATCCAGGACCACAGCCTGCTAGCAAGTCAATTCCGGTTGTTGTTTCAACTGACCAAGAAGCTGTACCGGTAGTCGAACAGAATAAAATCTTATCAGAAGTTAGCTTATCGCTACTGGGTATTCCAAGAGCTGAAGTTGCATTGGGTATTTTTGCTGACGTTAACACTTATGATGTTAATCCTAGTGAATGGTCAAGTGAACCTGAACAAAGAAAAAATGTTGCAGCAACAGAAGTAACAGCATATACAGATATTCCCGGAAGACAAACCACAGGTGTTAGTCACCTTCCTGAAGAATCTGGTGCACTAGTGGAAGCAGGTGCTGACGAAACAGCAGTATTAACCAGTAAACGTTTTTTCCGTTATCAACCAGGACGTGTTAGTGCTGCTACGTTTGGTATTAAAAGTTCCACGTCAGTTGGTGCATTAAGCACAGCACGTCCGGCGGTGAGAAATCCTACTATAAAAAAATACGGTATCTTTGATAAATTTGACGGCTACTACTGGGAAACTAGAGACACTGCATTTGGCGATCAGTTTGCAGTTGTGCGTAGAACGCAGAGTATCATCAGATCAAATCCTTTGGAATTTGGAAATGGACAATTAGACGACTATGCACTTGCAGGTAAACCTCCTGCATCAACACAGACTATAACTATGTCATTTACCGCAGCATCTAAAGCATTAACAAAGGGTAGATTTACTATTATTGAAAATGCAATTACTAACCCTAGTACTGGTAAAACATATTATGATACGTTGGATGCTACTAATCAAGCCAAATGTGATCGCGATATGGATCTTGCAATAGATGCATATGTAAACGACTTACGCTACGGCGGTGATGCATATACAACTGTTAATGCTACTACATACAGAACTGCTGACGGTGCAAACAGTGCAGGCGAAACAGCACTTCATCAAGCTCTTACTGTTGAAATTAAAACATACTTAGATGCACTTGACGAAACAGTTGCTAGTGCAAAGACTGATACGCTAGGAGCAATTATAGCTGCGGCGGCTGGCAATACACAACCTACAATTGCAAACATTACCTGGCCTACACAACAATCTAAACTAGAAGTTATTAAAACAGTATATAGAAAATATCTAGGATACTTAGTAAGTGTTAGCCAAGCATATGATACTACAGATTATGCAGATCTAAATTATGCAGATGCAGCCGAGTATGAAAAAGTATTAAAGTACAAATGTCTTAGAGATGTAAAATTTGCAGTTGATGCATATTTTGACGACCTTGGAGGACAGGGCAATGCTGCAACTATATACAATGCTAAAAGATACTACTTCCTAGACGACAGCGACAAAACCAGTAGTGCTTTGCAAGTTTATTCACAAACAGACACTAACGGAGTTATTTCAGAAGTAGCAAGACACACATATCTTAAAAAACTACTAATCGGAGATCCTGCGGCGGGTGTAGCAGACGGTACTCAGGTAGCTATAGAAGTAGGCAACGCAGTTACAGCTACAGTGATCGATAGTGTGGTGGACTTGTTTGAAATTGAATCAAATAAGACTGCACTGAGTGATTTGTGTGATATTACTATCAACAACTTTACAACACCTTACCAAGGTGGAATAACATTTGGGACAAATCCAGTATTTGGTGATGCATTCATTATTCGTGACGGACTGCTAATGACCCATGCTGCACTATATGATCCTTCATTGCTTAAAGAAAAGAAAAGACAGGTTGTTAAAGCTGTAAACGGAAATCTAGTATGTGAAACTGGTGATTTAATAATTGGTCAGTATGTAAACTACTACGGTGACGGTAATCTAACAGACGGTAAAACATACAAAATTAAAAAAGTTGACGGACATAAAAGTCACATCATTACACTGGTTGACCCAGTTGATGATTCAGCAGCACCGTTGAACACGGGTACTACACACTCTATCGAAACTCCAGTTCCTTTTATCTTTCCAAAAGACGGCGAAATTCCCGGAACCAACGGTTATGAAAACACCTTTACTGCTGCTGGCACTGTTCAGAGACATGATGGTATGTTCCCGTATATGTATTCTGACACAGGGGTACTACCAGCTGAAGCAGAAGTAGGCGGTACTATATCACAGGTAGGATATGTTGATACTGCAATTGACACAACAGCTAATGCAAGTACACTACAACTACAAATTGATAGATTAAACCTAGCGTATGTAGGATGGGTCCGTGATCACGTAGATCCGCAGTATTGGAGTGTATATGAATACAGAGTGCCCCGCAGCAGATTTAGCGGCGACAGTTTAGACGGACCATTTGAAGAAGATGGCGAAACTGCAAAAACTCGTAATGCAGTATATTCTGATAACGTATCTGGAAACAGAGCAGGCGAATCTTACATTGTAAATGACGAGCAGGTTATAGAGACAAGTGTATGGGATTATGACTTTTCAAAAGTTACTATGCTTAAAATTGAATTCAGTTGGTATGGTGCTGTTGGTGCATTGTTCTTAGCATATGTTCCAGTTGGCAACGGTGAAGCACGCTGGGTACGAGTGCATCACTTGCGTTGTTCAAACCAACTTAAAATATCTTCACTGGGTAATGCTACACTTCCTATTACATATCTTGTATACGGCGGCGGCAGTGAAACCAAATTTGGTATTGCAAATGCTGATAGAGCAAACAGTGGGTATAACAGTTCATATTCTGAAAACCTAGTTAAGTATGGTGCTTCTTATTATATCGACGGCGGTGACAGAGGTACAGTACGTTTGTACAATCACAGTTCTGTAGATCCTGCCAAAGGAGACGTTGACGGTAGTAAATATACACTATCCGTGGACAGCACAGCTAGACTAGACGATGCTATAACGCCTACTACGCAGTCTACTACAAATCCATATTTTGTAGTAGATGACGATATGTCCGGTAAACCTGCACTGAATACATTTTATATAGGTGCTAAGGTTATTACAGGAGATCCTTCAGATCAGGATATTGAAGTAATTTGGGTAGACGGTGCAAACAACTATGTTTATATCAATAAAGTTACTAATGGACAACCGACCTCAATAGACATAGTAGTTAACAGACCTAAAATGTTATACGGTTTAAAGACAAAAGCAAACATATTGAGTGGCGACGGAGATGAAGTTAGAAACAGAGTGCAAGTTTATCCTACAAAGCTATCAGTAGGAACAACAGGCACAAGTGCAGGTAAACTAACCTTACTAAAAACTCCATTATTCCAAACTAAAACAGTTCCAACAGGAACATTTACACTAACAGCCGATACTAATCTTAGTGAAACTAATCTATTAACAACAGACGATAGTGGTTATATTACTAATGATGGTGAATTTATTTATGGTTATCTCAAAGGATATCTAAATGACTCAACAAGTTTTGTAAAAATCTTAGGCAAATTACAGCGCACTAATGATTTATATTATTTTTATCCATACGAAGTATTCAGTGGAAAGTTAGTTGTTGCTAGTGGTGATGAATTTGTAAGAGATGATATTTTCAACAGTGACGGGACCGTCGTTGGGCACAATGTAAATGACTTTAGCAAAGAACGACTAAGTTCAGTATTTGTAAGCAATGTTGTGCAGTCTCCTATTCCCGGAACAGGCACTGGAGTAGCAACCTACTATGTAAATGCAGGATCACAGGATTATGATCTATCAGCATACTTTGACTACAACAAAGAATATATTAGTTTTCCGCTAACTGATAGTATTGAAACACTATATCTAAGTGTTGAAAGCCAAGCAGCACATTCTGGGTCGCCGTTGCTAAACGTTTCTGCAAGTGTTACTTGGGAGGAGCAATAATAGATGCCACAGATTAAACTAGGGTTTGACCGAGTACCGGTTCCTACAACCACAAGACTAGAAGAGTTGAAAAACTTTCCGACTGGTGAAACTCTACGTGATAGAACAGGCAATCTATTGTATACAGAGGTTGACACACCGTTACGAGAAAGAGCCAAAACAAAGAACGCAACGTCAGTTTATTTTAACAACGAAGACAAAGCACCCTTAAAAATAGAGGAACAGTTTCCGGTTACTTCTGAAGTTTCGACTACACTACTGGGCATTGATCGAGCTGAAACACAGTTGAGTTTATTTTCGGATGTCAGCTCATATGGGTTAAACGAAGATGAATTTGAGTATTTTTCTGGGATTAGGCGCGACGAGCCGGGTTCATGGTATTTGAGAAATAATGCAACCTATGGTGACCACTATGTTGTAAATTTAGCTGAAGAAACAAACGAACAAGCACTCATAGTTAGTTCATTTCCAGTTCCTTATACCTTTCCAAACGGACCTGAATTTGAGGGCTTTGGATATATACCAGAGGTGTATGAACGATATCTTAATTTTATAAGATTGGGAAATTTGTTTTATGATAAATTTGTTGAAGAAGGATATCAAGAATTTGCAGATGATAACTTTATTCCTTCATCATTAATAAATGCCCCAACTGATGATATAAAAGTTAATTATAATGAAGAAGTATCGTTTGAAGATATTTTTAATCAAGTGGGAAA
>P_2C_Liq_1_UnCtyDRAFT_1000535_pt1 | contig 16264 bp, 13 predicted proteins | sample Pon2CUnioCityCA_2_FD_10234 | JGI IMG/M metagenome (IMG submission 10234) | reverse complement strand
GATAGTGTAACTAGCGGATATTATGTTAATGCAAAAAACAATGCATACTCAGTGGATTGGGAAAACAAGACTATTAACTTTACTTCTCCGCTGTCCGACGGCGATATATTAACAATTGTAAATCTTTCACAAATTGGACAAAACATTATAGCTGATCAAATTTTCATTGGCAACGGTAGCAACGGTGCATTTGAAGTAACAGTTAATGCTAGTTCAATTGGCAATTCACTGGTACTGGTTAATGGCATTGAAGAAACCAATTATCAAATAGTAGGGACTGCAAACGGAACTCAGTACCAGTTTACATCAGCACCTGCAGCAGGGTCTAGAGTTCATGTTATTGCTAGCAAGGCTGACACTAGAAATACAATTAGTAAAATTCATACTCAGCTTGTAAATATTAACAGTGCCGAGAATGAATTTGCACTCAATGAAGACTTGCGCCGAGACAGAAGCAAAGACAGTACTGTTATTGTAGAGTTAAATGGTATTAGGCTAACACCTGGTAATAGTGAGTATTACATAGGTGACGGAAGCACTGCAGTATTTGAATTGCCTAACAGCACAGAAGAACAGTATACTTCATTGAGTTTTGCAGATGTGCAAGTATGGAAAAATAGCATAAAACAATCTGCATCCGACTATGTGTTAAGCGTAGCAGATGGTAGTTCAATTCCAACGGTAACATTTTTTACTGCACCGAATGTTGGCGATGATATAAGCATTACCTACATCAATGATGCTAAGTTCTTTATTGACGAACAAAATGATACTATACGCTTGTCTAACAGCTTGGTATACAGCGACAATAGCTTACTGGCAATCACTAGCTTTAGCGATCACGATGTTTACAAAATTAAAACCAAAGTATTCAGCGGAACAGATCAATTCTTAGATACACAATCTATTCCAGTTGGATTTGGCTATATCGGATTTGACGAAACTGGCTTTGACGCAGTAGAATCATTGACTACATTCAATGTTAGTTACCAAATTGATCAATCGCAAGATGTTAACGAGAGGGTGTTTGTGTCATTGGATGGTATTGCATTAATTCCTGGATTGGAGTATACTGTTAATAACGGAATAATTGATATTGCGGAAACAATTGTTGTTGACGGTACATCAGAATTAGTTGCTACTTGGTTCTCGCCAAACATTTACGAAAACGCAACTACATTCCAGATATTCAACGACATGAACGGAAATGTTAGCTATCACCGAGTTGCTGCTGAGCAATCTACTACACTTAGTCAGGAATTAAAAATTACCGACAGTGAAATACATGTAGATGACGGAGCAGCACTTACTGAACCCAATGCTACACTAGGCTTGCCGGGAGTAATTTTTGTTGGCAATGAGCGTATAGTTTATTACAAAAAACAAGGAAACGTGTTAAGTCAGCTACGTCGTGGTACATTAGGAACTGCGGCCGCAAAAATACATGATTCGGGTTTTGTTGTAGTTGATGCAAGCAAAAGAACAGAAATTCCAGGAAACAACACTGTAACTTGGTACAATTTAGACTTGTCGGAAAATACTCCAAGCGACGGAAAAGGTCTGCAAACATCTGATACTATTCAAGCAAAATTCCTTAAAGAATTTACAGGTATTGTTCCTGTTAATGGATTTGTGCAAATTGGCGGTTATATTCTAAGTGGGTATGTTGTTAACGGATATGTTGAATAAATACTAAGCACACAAAGGAACTAAAAATGTCAGTAATTTTAAGACGAGAAAAATCGACACCACTTACATTTGAGGACATGGACGCTAACTTCACGTTCCTTAAAGAATCAGTCGACGACATACAAGCTGGCATTGGTTCGGGAGATTTAATCTCAGACGAATATGTAAGAAAATTATTTGCTGGCGGCACTGGTATTTCGTACGACACTAGTTCGGGTACTATTACGCTGAATCCAAACTCGTCGGTTATTAGTATTAATGGCAAAAGTGGAAACGTTGTGTTGTCTAAATTAGACATTACATATACCACAGACGATATTGCAGAAGGTGTTGTAAATTCTTATTACACAGACCAACGTGTCAATGATACAATTAAAAACTTGTTAAAAGTTTCTGGCGGTTTAAATAAAGTTGAAAGTTCAGATTCAATTACTTTTTCGCCAAGAAACTTTAACATTCGACTTACTGGTGCTGTAACTGGCAGTGCTACAGTTAATGAATTAAACGATGTAGTTATTAGTACAAATCCAGGACCTGGGCTAGCTGTTACTGGAGCAAGTGGCGAAACTGAAATTGGATCAGGTATTGGGTTCTTGGCAAGAAGTCCAGGGCAGCTTGATGAAACGCAATTTGATGGTGTTGAATTTGATAGCAGTGATTTTATAGTACAAGCAACTGACACTTATGTTAGAGTTAGCAGCAGAAACACAGATTCGGATATTATTTCAACCATTGGTGGATCTATATCCGGAACAGTGTTCCAGGAAAATTTATCAGTTCCTCTTGAGTCGGGGATATTTGTTACATACGATAGCGAAAATAGCAGCATACGAGTTGCTCCTAGAGACTTTGAAATTAGTATCATTGGTGCAGTGTCTGGCAGCGCAACAGTTAGCAGGTTGCGAGACACGGTTATTTCTGTTGAAAACACCAGTGGATTCATTGAGGGTATAAATGTACAGCAAGGTACTGTGCCACAAAATGTTGATCCTATAACTACTATTAATTTTAATTCAGATGATTTTGAAGTATCGGCAATAAACGAAATAGCAACTATTAGCCTTAAAGATACTCTAACTGCCCAGGAAGTAAGAGACATCATTGGCGATACTGTTGTGGGCACTGAAAGAATATCTTCCACTGGTTCTACCTCAGAAACAGGTATTATTGTAAATTATGATGCCGATAATAACGTTCTTGAAGTTGCTCCTAGGGACTTTACAATTGACTTAATTGGTGATGTATCCGGTACTGCTACTGTTAGTAAATTACGAGACATATCAATTAATACTACAACAAGTGCTATTAAAGGATTAGCAATTGAGTCCGACAGTGCACCAGTGCTGGCATTAGCAAAAGGCTTAAATTTCTCGAGTAATTTTTCATTATCCAGTGACCCTGATACTGAACAGGTAACAATCGATATTGAAAATGTTGTAGACGATTCAACTATACGGAATGCACTATTTTCGGCATTCACTGGTGCACAAGACGGTATCAGCATCGGATACAACGAATCGGAAGAACAGTTTTCGGCAACATTAAATGATTTATCAGTTAATTTAGTTGGTGCTGTTACTGGCACAGGGACTATACAATACAGCGGTAACAATACTCAAGTGCTTAGTGTTGTTACTGAAATTGGAGAAGTAGGCAGTGGACTAGAAGTTCGCGACGAAGGAGAAGCCAAAGGCGATAGCATTGCAGCTATTAACTTCGTCGGTGCCGGTGTGACCAGTAGTGTTACAGTTGACGGTCAAGTTGCAACTGTTAATATTCCAAACAGTCCTGCAGCAGAAAAATTTATACTATTGGATAACGGAAGCGCTAACGTTCCTAATGCTAGAAGACTACGTGCTGGTACTGGAATTATCATAAACGACGGCGGCGGCGGCGGCGATGTTATTGTTAGTGCGTCTGGCGGCGATGTGCTTGGAAAAATACAAGTTGAAGACGATGGAGTTTTTGTTGCCGAAGAACCAATCATTAACTTAGTAAGCAGTCAGCAAGTTTATATGACAGCAGCATTCAATGAGAGTACTAGCGCTATTGACATTGTTGCATACAGCAAGTTAGACGGATGGTATCGCAATGGTGATATGGACCATGGCGAGATAACAGATAAATATGGTAATAGTCTGGATATGGGAAACATATCTGTCGGAATAATAGAGCATCAAATTGATTTTGGAGAAATTGCATGAGTAGCGAATTAAGGGTACGCAGAGGTACCGATTTACAGCACAATAGTTTTACAGGTGCTGACAGTGAAATAACAGTAAACAGTACAAATAAAACTTTACACGTACATGACGGCACGACTGCAGGCGGGTTTGAAATGGCACGGGCAGATCTTAACAACATTAGTAACTCGGATTTCTTAACTAAAGCTACTGCAGCAGGAGTAAGCGGCGGAAGCGGCGGAGCTAGTGTAATAACAATCACAAATGCTACTCAAGCTAGTCCAGTTGTAATCACTAGTGATGCTAGTCATGGATTTGTCGACGGAACCGAAATTCAAATTACCGACATTGCTGGAATGACTGAGCTGAATAGCAACACATACTACGTTGATGTTTTAACCAGTACTACTTTTGCTCTTTATACCAATGTTGATTTATCTACAGCAGTCGATGGTACGGGCTATAGTGCATATAGCAGCGGCGGCGAGGCTGCGCCCGGAGACAGAGCAACAGGTGCTCCAATTGATGCTAGTTATATTGTAATAGGTGCCGAAGGCGGGCTTCCAAACGATAGAAGACTACAAGCCGGCAATGGTATTACTGTTACTGATGGCGGCGCAGGTGGCGCAGTTAGTGTTGGTGCAAATTTTAGTTCTAGTGCTCCGAGTAATTTAGGTTCTGCAGCAACCGGTGTTAGCACTAACTTGTCAAGATCAGACCACGTGCATGCTATGCCAACTGCAACTGATGTGGGCGCTGTACCAACTGCTAGACAAGTAATTGCTGGCACAGGATTAACTGGCGGCGGCGCATTGAGTAGCGATGTAACATTTAGTTTAAGTGCTGGATTAACCAACTTAAACGACACTACAATCAGTAGTCCAACAAACGGCGATGTATTAATATACAACGATGCTACTAGCAAATTTGAAAACAGTCAAAACTTTGCTAAAAACAGCATTCTTAAAGACAATGTCACAGTAGTATCAAGCACTATTAACAAATTTAATTTTATAGGCTCAGGAATTTTAACTTCGGTTAACAGCTCAGACGATAGCCGCATTGATGTAGATTTTAGTAGTCTTGTTACTAACGAAGCAGTTCAGGATATTGTAGGTGCAATGGTAACTGACAATACCGAAAGTGGTATTAGTGTGAGTTATGATGACCCAAATGGAAAATTAAACTTTAGTGTTAATAATCCAACTATTACATTAACAGGCGATGTAATAGGTAGTGCCACAATGACCAATTTAGGAAATGTAAGCATTACTGCTACTGTTGCAGCCAACAGTGTAGCACTTGGCAACGACACAACCGGCAACTATGTTGCTACTGTACTAGCCGGCAATGGAATTAATTTAAACAACGGTGCGTCTGGTCTCGAAGGAGCTGCACAAACTATTTCTCTTGACCTTGACGGAAAACCAAATCTGTCAGAATTTGTAGCAGACACTGTGGGCAGCATGGTTAGTAGTAATACCGAAAGTGGTATTTCTGTAGTATATGTCGACGATGACAACACATTGGATTTTGATGTAAATGATTTTACCATTACACTTGCAGGAGACCTGTCAGGTAGTGCAACAATTTCTAACCTATCAAATGCAACATTGACAGCAACAGTGAGCCCTAACAGTGTAGCACTTGGCACTGACACAACAGGAAACTACGTATCGGCAATTACTGCTGGCACTGGTATTACAGTGTCTGGCAGCGGCACAGAAACAGCAAACGTTAGTGTAGCAGTAAACGTTGCCGATTCTACGTTTGTCGAAGGCGTACAAGATATTGTCGGAGCAATGGTTAGTAGCAACACTGAAAGTGGTATTACTGTGTCTTACCAAGACACCGACGGCACACTTGATTTTAACGTCAACGATCCTACTATTACATTTACTGGAGATGTAGCCGGCAGCGGAGTACTTACTAACCTTGGCGATTTGACTATTTCGTGCACTGTACAAGACGACAGCCACAATCACGTTATAAGTAACATTGACGGTTTGCAATCAGAGCTTAATAGCCTAGACGGCAGATTAGATGTTATTGAAACCGGCACCTTTGGAACAATTAGCACCGAATCTATTAGACCAAAAGCAAACTTAACATATGATTTGGGTAGTAGCACATTACGCTGGAATAATGTTTATGCTATAACTCTAAACGGTACTGCAGTATCAGCACAGTATGCCGACCTTGCAGAAAGATACGAAAGCGATAGTAACTATGCATATGGTACTATTGTAAAACTTGGCGGCACTAAAGAAATTACTGCATCACAAGAAGAAAACGATACACAAATACTAGGTGTTATTTCGCAAAACCCAGCTTATATTATGAATGACGGGGCTGGTCCAGTTGACGAATGGTTGCCAGTAGCAATGACAGGGCGTGTGCCGGTTAAAGTTGAAGGTACTGTAACCAAAGGACAGCGAATTGTTACTTCAAATACACCAGGAGTTGGTAAAGCAGTTGACGATAGCGAACTAGTGAGCTTGTTAACAGTTGTAGGCAGAGCATTAACTGACAGCAGTGATTCTAATATTAAATTAGTAGAGTGCGTAGTAGGTAAATTATAATATGACAAACGAAAACAAAACAGCACCTGCGCCTAACGAAAATAGTGGCGTACATGTCGAAGGGCATATTAAAATATTTGACCCCGACAGTAACGAAGTTTTTGTAGACAAGCGCAATGCCATTCATTATGAAAATATGAGTGAGGCACTGGCTACTACGCTGGCAAACAAAATCACTGGATTTGTTCACGAAATGCACTTTGGCAATGGCGGCACTAGTGTTGATCCTACTGGTGTTGTAACTTATCTTCCAGCTAACAGCACTGGGTCGAGTGCAGATTTATATAACCAAACTTATTATAAAGTAGTCGACGACAATAGCTCATTAAACTTAGATCCTACACGCAACAAGATTGAAGTTAGGCATACACCCGGTTTAGTATACACTGACATTCTTGTGAGTTGCTTATTAGACTACGGCGAACCAAGTGGTCAACAAGCATTTGACAATACAACTAATTTTGACGACGATTTTGTTTTTGATGAGCTAGGACTAAAAAGCTGGAACGGCACAGCAGGCACAGGCAAGTTACTAACACACGTGGTATTCCATCCAGTGCAAAAAAGCTTGAATAGACTTATTCAAATTGATTATACAGTAAGAATTCAAACATTAACCGGCATTGGTGCAGTTTGATAAATAATAGCATATAATTTATAATGATAAATAATTTTAGTATTCCAGGAGAATTTTTAGATGGCCTACACGGTTAATAGACAAAGCGGTGCAGTATTAACAACTATTGCAGATGGTACAATTGATACAACAACAGATCTTACACTTATTGGTAAGAACTACAGCGGTTATGGCGAACTGCTAAACGAAAACTTCGTCAAGTTACTTGAAAATTTCAGCAGTACTAGCCAACCTAGTAGTCCAATTAGCGGTCAGCTTTGGTGGGATACTACATCTGGCTTGTTAAAAGCATATACAGGTAGTGCATTTAAAGTAATTGGCGGATCAACTAGTAGTGCTACGCAACCTACTGGTGCAGCCGCAGGCGATCTTTGGTTTGATAACAGCAATCAACAGTTGTATGTGTACAACGGTACTAGTTGGGTTCTAGTAGGACCTAGCTTTACTAGTATCACAGGTGAATCAGGTGCTATTGTAAGCACAGTAGCAGATAATTTAGGCAGCAACCATGTCGTTGTTAAGTTATTTGTAAATGATACAATTGTAGGAATTGTAAGCAAAGATTCAACATTCACACCACAAACTGCCATCAGTGGATTTGCAACTATTGCTCCTGGTATTCAATTAAGTAGTGCAGTTAGTGGTGCAACCTTCAAAGGCGATGCAACTAATGCACAAACACTAGATAGTCTAGACAGCACACAATTCTTGCGTAGTGATACCAACGACACTACAACCGGTATATTAACTGTTGCTAACGATGGCGGATTAACAATCGGTACAGACAACGACTTAACACTAAGTGTTAGCGGAGCAAACACACTAATTAGTAATGCAACCAGCGACGGCGACATTCTACTAAGAATTAACAAAAGTGTTGGCGGTGTTAGCACAGCACTAACAATCGACGGTGCAACGGGATATGCAAGTTTAGCATCTAGTCCGGCAAACAACGACGATAGTACAAAAATTTCTACTACAGCCTGGGTCTTTGACAATGCAGTAGCTCTCGACGGTAGTAACTCAATGACTGGAGACTTGTTGCCAAATGCAGATAGTGCTCACGATATTGGTAGTACTACGTTTAAATGGGCAAATGTTTATGCAGATACACTAAACGGTACTGCCGTTGAAGCTCTATATGCTGACCTTGCAGAACGCTTCGAAGCTGATGCAGAATACATCCCAGGTACAGTAGTGTCTCTAGGTGGTGACAAAGAAGTTACTGCGGTCACTGAAGAAGGCAGTGACACAGTGTTTGGTGTAGTTAGCGGACAGGCAGCATATCTTATGAATGCACGTGCTGGCGACAACACTACACACCCAGCAATTGCTATGACAGGGCGTGTTCCTGTTCGTGTAGTAGGTACTGTGCTTAAAGGTCAACGTTTAATTTCAAGTAATATCCCTGGTGTTGCAAGAGCAGCTACTAGCGACGAAGTCAACAGCTTTAACGTTGTAGGTCGCGCTCTTGAAGATAAATACACACATGTTGAAGGCACAGTTCTTGCTGTTGTCAAAATTAACTAAAAAAAGGAATTTAAACAATGGCATATAGTAGCGGAGGATTAATCGAAGCAACAGACTATAATGGTTTTGCAGCTAGTGTTAATGCTGTTTGGGGAACTGGGTCTGGTAACAGTGGTTACGGACAATCAACTACACTTAGTACAGTAGCATCTTCAAATACAGTAACAGCAACACAATGGGCAACATTAATTGCAAGAATCGATAGTATGAGGCAGCACCAGAGCGCTATTTCTAGCGGACTAACTCAGCCAACTACTGGCGATACTATAGAATTTCTAAGCACATTAAACACTCAAGTTTCGACAATTACATCAAATAGATTAAACAACGATGTTGGCACAACTCAATTGTCAACTGCATCTGCATCAGGTAGCACAGGTTGGACAAGCAACGCTGTTAGAGAATGCAAGTTTACTTGGTCGAGTGCAAATGCAATGCGTTATTTCTTTAACGCAGGCGGCACTGTTACTGCAAATACTATTAGTAGTAGTATGTCAGGGAATACTAAAAGTAGCAACTGGGATACAATTGCAAACGCACTTAGTGCTACAGTAACTAATAGCACGTTTTGGAATAACCTAAGTACAAGTAACTATACAATCGACACTGCAACAGGCAGTGGCGCAGATTATGGTAGTAATGTTGGTTACTTACAGGTTCGGCTAAATGCTGCTCCTGGTAGTTCGTCTGAACTTATTGTACGTGCATATTTCGTTGACGGTGCAGCAGATGGGTTCGACGATACAGTTAGCGGAACATTTAGAGTTGATGCTGCCACTAACGGTTCGAACACAACATACCTTACTAACACTTGGGGCACGCCAACTGCTACTAACAACCTAACAGTTACGCAGTCTTAATACTTGACAAACACTTTAATAAGTGTTATGTTTACAGTATGAGTGATAATATAAAACAATTAGCAAAGCTTGCGTGGGATCGCAAGCTTTCCTATTTAAACTTACAAGAACGCTTTCAGGACGAACTTACTTTTGCACACAGCGGAGGTATGTGGCGTGCTGACAAGGAAACTATTAGTTTTTTAAATGCGTTTAGCAACATTGACCAAATTACTTTTGAAGACATTTATAATGTACCTCGCCAGATAAATCCTAGTGAATTGTTGGAAGTTTGCAAGCAAAAATATCAATTTGCAGCAAATTCATGGGCTGTTGAGTATGCTAACCTAGCTAAAGTTAGAAAAGCAGACAATGTCTAGTGGAGTTCTTTTGGTTGCATTTGATAGTGAAACAGATCAGGGTAATATATTACGCTACACTGAGCTAGCTAAAGTTTGTGCAAATCTTGTGCGCAAACACTTGAACTTGCCAGTGGGCATTGTGAGCAATACCAAAGTTGACGGATTTGAAGAAAACATCATAGTCGACAAACCGGCTGCAAGTGAAAGACACGTATTAGTCGATGGGTTACATCAGTCTTACAATTGGTACAATGACTATCGCAGGCACTTGTACAATTTAACTCCGTTTGATTGTACTTTGCTATTGGATGTTGATTATTTTTTGCAAACCGATCAGTATCTAAAATGTTTTGAGTTTGATGCACCTTTTCAAATTATCAATCAAGTCTACGACCCAACAGGTCGAAGTAGTTTTAGCAAGTATTCTATGTTGCCTAATAGGACTATTCCTCAGTGCTGGGCAACTGCAATGTATTGGAATCGTGATGCATTAGAGTATTTTGAGTATGCAAACATGATAGCAGATAATTACAAATACTACAGTCGAGTGTTTGGATTTTCGCACAAGCAATATCGCAATGATATGGTTTTTAGTATTGTTGATCACATGTTACCTAGTTATAATATCCCTTGGCGCATGAATATGGTTGGCAGTGATTGCGAACTAGTAGATGCAAATGCCGATGGCATTAAGTTTCAATACAATAATAATGTAATTCGTGTCGGCACAGATGTTCATGTGCTGGGAAAAAATATAATGCTAGAAGATAATCTGAATAAATTGCAGCACTGGAGCAGCCATGAATATTAATATGGTTAAGCAATACAGCGGAAATAGAGGATTTACTGCTACTGTTGCACATAACGAGCATGCTGATTATTTGGCTCAAGCATACCTGCAAGCACTAAGCATCAAGACTACACAACACAGCGAAAATAACTATGCAGTAATAGTAGATCAAGAGACTGCTAATCGAATTGAAACAAAACATCAAAAAGTATTTGACCAAATTGTGGTTAATTCTGAGCCATGGAGTTTTGCACAAGAGTGGCAAGTAAGAAATCTATCTCCATGGAAGCGCACTATTAAGATCGATGCCGATATGATCTTTGTTAATGATATTGCACATTGGTGGAACAGTTTCGAAAACTGGAAAGTGCTGCTAACCTCTGTTGTTGAAAATTATAAAAGTGAAGTTATTACTAGTAGATGGCACAGGCAGTTGTTTGATTTAAACCATTTGCCCAACATCTATACAGCGTTTTATTATTTTAGAGATGGCCCAGAAAGTGCCGAATTCTTTGAACTATGTGCAGAAATCAGCAAAGACTGGAAATGGTTTGCACAAGAATTTTTAATCAAGAATGATAATCCGCAGCCAAGAGACGATGAGATATTTGCTATAGCTGCAGAAATTTACGGTACTGATAAATGCACGTTACCAGGTGCACCGTATCCGAGATTTGTGCATTTCAAAGAGCCACTAAATAGTTTACCAGTCGATAAATCTTGGCACGAGCAATTGCATATTGAACACAATTCAGATCTTTGGATTGGGCATCATCTGCAGCGCTTGCCAATACATTATACTAGTAAAACATTTGCAAACGAAGAGTTAATCAATTATTATGAACGAAACTACAGCAAACTTATGGCGAGCTCTTGAAGAGTATATTCCTCCGGTAACTGAAAAAATAGTTTGGAAGTTAGTGTATGACCCTGACACAGGCATACCTTTGAGTGTGCTCACAACTGACACTGATCAGCCTTATATCGAGATAACACGCCAAGAAGCTGACACATACCCTCATCAAGATCCTAGAGTTAGTGTAGTTGATGGAAAAATAGTCAGGCGTACTAAGTCAATAAGTACTAGTGAAATACCCAATGGACTGCAAGTGTTTCTTGCAGAAAATGGAAATATTGCAACTGATAGCTATAATATGTTATTAATTAATAGTACAGGAAACAATCGGTGGAGTTTTAAAAATGAGTCTAATTAATAGCAACAACGGATGGGATCCGTTAGAGGAAGTTTGGCTAGGAGATGTGTATCCGGAAAGTTTTTATAATCACTTACCCTCGGCAGTTGAAGATGCTTTTTGTACGATTACCGAATGGACCAAGGAAGATTTATCTAAAATAGAAAAAAAACTAACCGAATTAGGTGTAGTAGTTAGAAGACCCGAATATCACAACATTGACAATTGTATTGACAATAACGATATTTTGCTAAAACCAGTTATAGCTGCAAGAGACGATACATTAGTTCTCAATGACACTATGTATCATTTAAGAAATTATTTTAAAGTAAATCCCTGGCAACAACATATTGATTTATACAAAGAAGCAGGATCTGTTGTAATTGAGCATAATGACGGTCCATGGGCTTGTATAGCACCTCCGTGTATGGTTCGAATCGGAAAAGATTTATACGTTGATTATATTCACCATGAAGAAAAAAATGTATGGGGATTGGTAACTGAGCCATTGGTTGAACTTGCTAAGGATTACAGAGTTCATATTAGCATGATAGATGGACATAGCGATTCTATTTTTTGTCCTGTTAACGAAGAGTTAATTTTAACAACAAGTTATAAAAAATCTTATAATAAAACTTTTCCAGGATGGGAAATTTACAATATTAATCACGAAAATAGATCTTATCCAGTAAACATGGGCGGCGGATTTTATCAATGGCACATACCCGATAGCAAAATTGGAGCAAACAAGGAATTTGCAAAACATATTCAAGAAAAAGCACAATCTTGGGTTGGCGAATATCAAGAAACTGTATTTGATGTAAATTTACTTATTATCGACGAGAAAAATATTTTGTGTGTTGGCGATGACACTGATACATTTGAATTTTTGAATTCGAAAGGATATAATGTCCATGCATTTGATTTTCGTTGTCGGAACTTTTGGGACGGAGGCATGCATTGCTTAACAAATGATATAAGAAGAAAAAGTACACTAAAAGATTATTTTCCTGAGAGAAATGGAAATGGTTTAGACTGGCTACTCGACGAGGAATAACTTGATGACTGAAGAATTAATGGATATTGCAGAACTTGACTGCATTTATCTTACATACGACGAGCCTAAATACGAAGAATTTTGGGCAGTAATTAGTGCGCAACTCCCGTGGGCAAAACACGTGCACGGTGTAAAAGGCAGCGATGCAGCACACAAAGCCGCTGCCGAAGCTAGTGACACAGATAGATTTGTACTCATCGACGGTGACAACTTACCAGACTGGAATTTTTTTAATCAAGTATTGCGTATTGATAGTGAAAATCAAGATGCAGTATTTCGCTGGAGAGCTAAAAATGCTGTTAATGGATTAAGCTACGGCAACGGAGGTTTAAGTTGCTGGACAAAAGATTTTGTACTTAACATGCAAACGCATGAAAACAGCAACGGCGACGACGAAAACAATGTGGAGTTTTGCTTTGATCCAAAGTATTGGGCAATGCACGACACATGGAGTACTACATACCCAAACGGTAGTGCAAAGCATGCATGGCGTGCTGGATTTCGCGAAGGTGTAAAAATGTGTCTAGATCGTGGCACTAAGCCAACATTAGCAGAGTTTCAAGAAAGAGTGCATGCCCAAAACATGAATCATCTTGTAGTATGGCAAACTGTCGGTGCCGATGCTGAATATGGGGATTGGGCAATTTATGGTGCAAGGCTAGGCACATATTTGACCATGCTCGAAGGATGGGATCATACTCTAGTACAAGATTTTGACGCACTTGAAGAATTATGGAATCGGCACCAAGATGTCATGCCTGGTATTGAAAGCAAAAGTATTGGCGCAGAATTAAAGCGTAAGTTGAGCTTGCCTATTGTCGACATGGATGCAGCGTCTAGCAAGTTTTTTAAAACATATCAACACCGACGTCCTAATTTAGATATTATGTTGCGTGAAGGATTTGAGCGCAAATTTATCAAGGAAAGTCAATGAAGTGTGGAGCATTTGATAGTGGGCTAACAATACACCCAGACGGAAAAACTACTCCGTGTTGTCAGTTTGACATCGAACTAGCTAAAAATATCAATGAAATTGACTGGAAAGATCCTTGGAAAGATCTGCGCAACGGCGAAGGCTGCGGTGCATGTCAAGGCCCAGGACCTGTATACAAGGATGCATACAATCCGTACATTAACAAACAGTTTGCAGTTAGATGGCTTGATGTAAGAAACAACAATCTTTGCAATATGGAATGTATAATATGCAATTCGTATTATAGTAGCAAATGGGCTAGTCGATTAGGCCACGATGAGAAATTTGTTAGTACAAATATTGATGTTGACCTTGACAATGTGCGGAGGATTTATTTTGCAGGCGGCGAACCATTTTTAAATAAGCAACATTGGGAAATATTAAAGAACATAAAAGATCCATCACATTGTGATTTAATCTATAGTTCCAATTTAACTATTATTAAAGGTATAGAGGACCACTGGCCAAAATTTAACCATATATTGGTTAATGCTAGTTTAGATGGTGTTGGAGAATTTGGAGAACAAATAAGACCAGGATTAAACTGGCAACGCTGGCAAAATAATTTAGATCAAGTGTTAAAATATGAGAATGTAACAGTCGAAATAGCATGTACTGTAAATTTAGCAAACATATGGCACTTGCATGAAGTTAAAAAGTTTGCCGACGAAAAAAATATTTCTGTTCGATTTTATAAAATGGATCATCCTAACTATCTGTGCATTAGCTCGTTGCCCGAAGAATTAAAGAAACAAATCAAATATATTCCAAATAATGAAATACAAGAATTATTGGACCAAAACCAAGAACATTTGTTTAAGCATGCAATTGCCAACATACTTCTTGGCGATCGTCTAAGGGGAACTAATCTGTGGAACCATTTGCCGTTTGAGCAGTGGGCAATAAAAAATATATTGGATTATTGAAAATCAATGTCAAGTCATAAAGTAATATCATTCTTTCCAGGATCTGGAGGAAATAGATTTTTTTTAAATCTAGAAAATGACCNAGNNTGGAANAATGNTCTANTAGATTACGATTNANNNNCATCTTNCACAAAAGANTATGTAGNTAATTTTGAAAAAACAGAGCGANNNTATAAGTATTCANNNCACCTTGACGTTAATATAACAAAAGAATATTTTTTAACACATNTTATGAATTATGATTNACTAAAATCNATATTTCCAGAATCGATTATTTACAAAATTTATACCAAAGATCGTTATAGCAGTCTAAGAAGATTTTCAAGATTGCATAATCAAGGCTTAGAAGATATTTTTAATAGTATTGTATGGCACGACGAATTCTATAGCCAACTAAAAATTGATAAAAAAGCCGATATATTAATTGATATTGACACTGATAATAGTTATTTTTGTAAGTTTATGGTTAAAGAATTTTCTAAAGAAAATAAAAATTTTGATTTAGTTTTGGATTTTTATAAAAAATTTGGGAAAAATGGTCCTATAATAGATTTTATAAACTCGGAGAAAAAATGAGTGATTATTTAAATGACGCAGAACGTGCAAAGGCAGCACTTGATACTGTAAGTAAAAGTTTTTGTTTAGCTAAATGGAAACAAGTTAGTTTGCACCTAGGCACTGGGTTAAACAACAGTTGCTATCATCCTCCGTTGCATAAGATTGACATCAACGAGATAAAAAATAATCCTAGTGCACTGCACAATACCGCGCATAAAAAACAACAACGCAAACTTATGCTCAACGGTGAGCGTCCAAGTGAATGTAGTTATTGTTGGAATATCGAAGACACTGGCAACCTCAGCGACAGGCATTATCGTAGCGGTGAGCCTTGGGCATTTGAAAAGTTCGACGAAATAAAAGATGCGCCGTGGAATGCCGATACTAATCCTTCGTATGTTGAAGTAAACTTTAGCAATGTATGCAACTTAGAATGCACTTATTGTAGCCCACAGTTTAGTAGCACATGGTCGGCTCAAACAGAAAGGTTTGGCGCCTATCCAACTACTGTTCCCCACAATGCACCTGAGCATTTTAAAGGAAAAATTATTCCTAACAGAGAGCATAACCCCTATGTGGATGCATTCTGGGAATGGTGGCCAGATCTATATCCTGAATTAAAGCATTTTCGGATGACCGGTGGCGAGCCGATGATGGACAAGAACACGTATAAGGTGTTTGATTATATCTTAGAAAATCCAAAGCCCGACTTGCATATCAATACTACTAGTAATTTTAGTGTTGAGCCAGCACTGTTTGAGAAGTATTTAGATTATGCCAAGCGACTATGCACTGGCGAAACAGTTGAGCATTTTATGCAGTTTGTTAGCATAGATACGTGGGGCGAACAGGCAGAGTATATACGCCCGGGTCTAGATTTTAAAAGACTGCAGAATAATGTTGAACGTTTTTTAACAGAAATTCCAGGACGCAATAGTGTAACGT
>P_2C_Liq_1_UnCtyDRAFT_1000534_pt1 | contig 16271 bp, 11 predicted proteins | sample Pon2CUnioCityCA_2_FD_10234 | JGI IMG/M metagenome (IMG submission 10234) | reverse complement strand
ACTGGCAAACNTAACAGCAAACGGGAGTTGACTGAAGCCATTACCAAGGGACTTTAGAATCCCCTTGATGTTGCTGTTGCTGTCGTTGATGCGCCCGTTGACGGAGGATTTCGGCTTGAGTTTGCCAATCGGGACGAGGGGGAGGGGCTGGTTTATGGGTCAGGGGTCCTTTGCGCAGAGTATGATTTGGGGTAGGTGGACTCGGTCGTTGGGCGATCGCCTGAGTTGGAGAAGCCCCAGACTGAGCCTCGCGGATGGGGCTTCTCGTCGCCGCTGAACTGGCATCAGGTTGACGCAAATCGTTAATTAAATCAATCATGCGGGGGAAGAGACGACGTACCATATCCCGCTGTCGCCGTCGTAGGGGCCGAACTCCATTGTTGAGGTCTTGCAGATACCCTTGAAGCTGACGGATATTGGCCTGAACCTGTTGGATATCCTGGGTTTCGAGGGGTGCTAAGCGTCCTTTAATCACCGCCAGTTCACGATGCAGCAGGGCGATCGCATTTTCGGCCCGTTTATACTCTGTCGCCTGTTGCGGGGTACTGAGGCTGTCATACCAGCGTTGGAGTTGCTGAATTTGGGCCAGGAGTTGCTGTTCTCGTTGTCGTTGTTCCTGAACATAGGCTTGCATCTCCTGCAAATCCTGTTGTAAGCCCGCCACCGTCTCTCGTAGCCGCTTCATTTGTTGCGGATTGTGCTGATTGCGCAGCTCACGATTGACCGTTTCGAGCTGCTCGGTCATGATCTGATGACTCTGTTCGAGCCGAGTCACCCGTTGCAGAACCGGATCTAACTCTAGGGGGTCTGGTAGGACTTGTAAGCTTTCATGAAGTTGGGTGACAGCGTCTTGATACTGTTGCTGCATCTGGCGATGAAAGCGTTGACGATTGAGGACTCCCAACGACATCGACAGGGTAATCGGGACCGCCGCATGAAGCACCTGTTGCGTCACCAGCGATAAGCCAATACCGACGCCCGACGCCCCGAGGGCGGCGATTTCGAGCAGTTCCATCAGAGGTTTGCGTCCTCGACGGGAGGGGGGAGCGCTCTCCGCCATGGTTGTAGAAGGATTAGCGTTTGACATAATGAGTGCTTTGAGTCGATGGTAGCCCAGAACGGAGCCGAACTCAGGCGATCGCTGAGATTAAGCGCTAGTCTAGCGGATTCCTTGCCGTGAAACCAATCGCGAAACCAACTGCTGCGATCGCCCCCCAGGTTAGAACGATTCCAACCTAGCCCATATGGCCAGCCAAATGAGCTAATTGCTTGAGATTGAGCAGATACATACTCTCCTCGGACTCATTAATCTCAATCCAATTTTTGCTCACCAATTTTGCCAAGAGCTTCTGAGCTTCTTCAGGGCTGATATCAGAAACATTCGCTAAATCTTTGGGTTCTAAGTTATAAATTCGAGTTCCCCGATCCGTCGTTTCTCCATAGTTTTCCCCCAAAGAAACCAGGGTTTTTGCCAATTTAATCGCTGGGGGACGATTCCGAAGTTGAAAGCGAACATTGGTTTGGCGCAGCCGACGAACCATCAGTTGTAACATCCGATGATGCAACTGAACATCCTTAAATAGCGTCTGAATAAACCGTTGCGCCGAAACACTTAATAACGTTACATCACTAACGGCGATCGCATCACTTGAGCGCGGCGACTCATCCAAAATTGCCATTTCACCAAAAAAGTCACCCCGGCCTAAAATTGCCAGAGTGACCGCATCATCACCCGAGAGTCGTCGGACTTTCACCCAACCCGACACCAGAAAATACACCGCATTCCCCCAGGCATCCTCCATTAACACCGCTCGATTGGGAGGATATTCATGTTCATCTGCAACAGATAACAGCCAATCGACCGTTTCAGGATTTGCCGCATTAAACAGAGGGAATAGCTCACTGAAGGCTTCGCTTTGCATGAAAGTTGGGGAGAAAATCGCCAGTCTAAAGAAAGTTGCTGTCTAGGCAGCCGTCGGAGGAAACCCCCAAGCCGACAAACCCAGAACAGGTATCTACAAAACATTGAGGACGAGGCATTATGGCATCATCGCCGAAAAACCCGCGTCCTCCTGAATTTTAGCATTGAGATCTCAGCTTAAAATCTTCAGCGAACAGATGGCCCGACAATTGGGCCATCTCGCCAGGTCTGAAGACGGCCTCAACCCAGGACAATATCATCCAAGAGAATCTTATTGGCCACACTGCCAATGCTAAGCGATCGCGCCACCCCCGCAAAGGGAAGCGTCACCGTCTCAAAAACATCATAAGCACGGGGAAACTCACCAGCCGGGGTTTCGGCCAAACTCAAGCGAGCCAAAACCTCCCCAGTCCCCTCCGGTCCCGAGAACAGCGTCACCTGATGCTCTTGGAACGGCGAAGCGTAGGCAAACGAGAGCTGACTGGCAAAGCCCTCCTGAACCGTCAGCAAGAGGCGATCGCCCTGATTATAGGACAGCGCCGTCTCCCCACTCGGGGCCGTCTCAAAATTGCCGCCAACGCCCTCTCGCACGCCCATTTCCCGCAGTCCCGTCGCACTCAGGAGGGCCAGAGCATTCTCGGAAAATTGCACCCCTTCAGCCCCATAAAACCCGCCCACCGGATTGAGATGGCCAACGCCCTCAAACGAGAGAGTTACCGGCACATCACTCGGGCCAATGGTCAGCGTGGCCGATCCCACCGGACCGAGACTGGCGCCATTCGTCGGATTGGCCAAGACCAAACCCAGAGTTTCCGACGGCTCAATGAGCGTATCATCAGCAATCGGCAGCCGAACCACCTGTTGGGTCTGTCCCTCAGCAAAGGTCACCTGAATCGGCGTATCCTCAAAATCCGCCGGAGCGATGGCCGTCTGACTAAAGGGGATGACCGTCACCTCCACCACCCCCGCACTGCCATTACGTCGCGCCAAGGCAATCTCAGCAAACTGCGTCCCATCCTCATCCACCACATAATTGGCCGAGGTGAAGCTAATCTCACCCAAAGATCCCGGTGCTGGCGGTTCCGGTTGAGGGGGTTGCGGTTCATCCGGCGGCGGCGGTTCCACCTCAAAGACCTCTAAAATTGCCGTTCGCGGGCGAATCAACTCCGTTCCCGGACTGGGATCACTCAAACTCAAATTCACCGTTCCCGGAGCCGCCAACTCCGACTGTTGCACCCCCGTGATGGTGATGGTTTGTCGTTCTTCTCCCGGCTCAAACCTCACCGGAATTAAGCGCTCCCCAAAGCTTTCGGGCAACGCCAAAGTTCCCTCAGTGACTGTAATCGTGGCTTGAGATGCTTGTTCGAGATTCCCCACTCGCGTCAAGACCACCTCCATAATGGGAGTGCCATCTTCTTCGACCTGAAAAATCGACTCAGCAAAGGACAACAACACCGGTTCCATCGGCATCGGCATCAACTCAAACAGAGTTTGGCGATCGTCCCCCAACAGTAACCCTGAACTCGGTTCAGCCAAACTCAGCCGCACCTGTTCCAAACGGGCCGCATCTTCGGACAAGGGAATCTGCACCGTTGTTGTAGCTCGATTCGTCCCAAATTCAGCTCGTGACGAGTCAAACAGAGAGGTCGGCGTGGGAATCGTCCCATCACCGAGTTGCACCGTAACCGCCGCCGCTTCCGAGAGATCTCCCTCGCGAACCAAAACCACCTCTAACGCCTCAACTGACGTACCATCGTCAGCGAGCAGAGGACGAATCCGTTGCAGATTAACAAAGCTGGGGATGGGTTCAACGGGTTCAGGGTCCAACAGTTCTAAGACCGCCTCATCTCCGAGTCCCAAACGCGCTCCCCCAAAAGGAGTCTCCAACCGCAGATTCACCTCAGGGACGTTCTGGGCCAGCAACTCATCGAGCATCAGGGGGATGTTTTTTTCGCTGTCTGTGGGGCCAAACAGGACCCAACGGCGATCAACCTCCTGACTCTCGCCGTTGTCGGAGTCCTCGTCGGGGTCGGTTTCAATCTCAGAGGTGATGGCCACGGCGATGGTATTCCCACTAGAGCGATTCCGTTGCAGGGTTACGATTTCGACGGGGTTTCCCGCCTCATCGAGTTCCAATCGCTCCTCGCTAAACTGCACCACATCGAGAGCCACCACAGTTTCCTCGCTGATCTTCTCAGCCAACTGCGGGTCATCCGAGAGTAGGCGGGCCAAGGGTTCACCGCTATCTCGTCGGCGAATCTCAACGGTCGTCTCATCCTCAGCACTCGGACGAATCTCTAAGTCGTCAAAGTTCAGGGAGCCAATCAAGCCGAGACGATCTTCGTTGGGGTCAAAATCTTCGATGATGGTCTCGGAGTCTAAACCGTCATCGTCGTCATCTGGCTCATTCTCATCAGGTTGGTCCTGATCTGGGTCGTCTTCGTCCGCGTCATGACTCTCTAAAAGAGTGTTGAGATCCTCAAAACGTTCTAATTGCTCAGGCTCAACCTGTTCGGGGTTATTGATGAGTTGATCGAGACGATTGAGGGGGAACGCTTCAGGACCAAAGTCCTCAAATCGGGCCACGAATTGGCTTAAATTCAGTTGCGGTGGCCGTTGTGGTTGTAGCAAGAAAATATCACGGCCAGTGCCACCTCGGAGGCGATCGCCTCCCCCATCGCCGCCGAGAACATCGTCCCCAGAGTCTCCCACCAGGCTGTCACGGCCGGGGCCACCTCGTAGCACATCATCCCCCGAGCCACCGGTGATGACATTGTCTCCATCGCCGCCGAGGATGACATCATTGCCAGCGAGTCCCAGGAGGGTATCATCCTCCTCGAAGCCGAAAATAAAATTATCCTCCTCCGTACCCCGAGCGACGACACCCGAGGGTCCGGTGAGGGTATCTTCACCCGGGTTCGGGTCTTCGTCGACCTCCGTGGGGTTTTCTTCAACGTCGATCGGGGTATCATCCGATGGCAGCGGATCCGGGGTAAAGTCTGGCATTTGTGTATCGTTTTCCTCAATAGGCTCAACCATGGGTTCACCCCGCAGATTCAGAGAATCCGAGGGGTCGGAGCGATTAAACAAAGACGGAGTCATCATAATCATGTTTAACGGTGAACGGTCTAGTGCAGCCGGCAGACGCAGCAGTTGTTTAGACGGCTAACCGTGACTCGTCAGCGTTCAGGGTGAACTGGGGTTTCCCCGACAGTAGCGGTTTCGCGCCACTGTTAGCCACTCACGGACTGCACAAAGGTTTCGAGGCGATCGAGTCCTTTTTCGACGGATGCTAGGTCTGTGGCATATGACAGACGAAGACAGTCATCGGTTCCAAAGGCGATCCCCGGAATGGTGGCGACGTGATGTTCTTCTAGGAGACGTTCGCAAAATTCATAGGAGGGAAGCCCCAGTTTGCCGATGTTGAGGTACATATAAAATGCACCTTTGGGCTTGACGACACTGGTGTTGGGCAGTTGGCTAAGGCGATCGTACATATATTGTCGCCGCTGATCGAAGGCTTGACGCATGGTTTCAATGCAGGGGGCAGATTGGGGGTCGGTTAGGGCGGCGATCGCGCCAAATTGGGCAAAGGTACAGACGTTGGAGGTGCTATGACTTTGTAGGGTACTGGTGGCTTGGATCAACTCCAGGGGAGCGGCGAGATAGCCTAAACGCCAACCGGTCATGGAATAGGCTTTGGCGAAGCCGCTACAGGTGATGGTGCGATCGCCCAGTCCCGGAACCGAACCAATGCTGAGATGTTCGGCATCGTCGTAGAGGAGCTTTTCATAAATCTCATCGGAGAGAACCAACAGATCATGGTCGAGGATGACCTGAGCCAAGGCGCGAATTTCCTCGGGGCTATAGACGACTCCTGTGGGGTTTGACGGGGAGTTGAGGACCACCAGCTTGGTGCGATCGCTAATGGCGTCTTGAAGCTGCTGTGGGGTGATTTTGTACTCGCTCTCAGCGTTGGTGGGGAGCATCACCGGAACCCCCTCGGCCAGCTTGACAATTTCGGGATAACTGACCCAGTACGGGGCCGGGATAATCACCTCATCGCCGGGATTGATCAAAGCTGCGATCGCATTGTAGATGGCCTGTTTGCCACCATTGGTCACTTGAATCTGTTGTGGGCTAACATCCAGATGGTTGTCAGTTTGTAGCTTTGCGGCGATCGCCTCCCGCAAGCGCAATTCCCCAGCGGCTGGACCATAGCGAGTTTTCCCCTCATCCAGAGCCTGTTTGGCTGCCTCAACAATATGCTGAGGCGTTGGAAAATCCGGTTCCCCGGCACTAAAACTACAGACATCAATTCCCTCAGCTTTCATGGCTTTCCCCTTGGCCGCAATGACGAGGGTCATGGAGGCGGGAACTTGAGCAACTCGTTGAGAAATAGTCTGGGAAATATTCATTGTGGATTTTTTAAGGCAGTGTGATCGTCAGCCAACTAGATTAGGGGAATTTTACCCCTATCCCCCGAAGCTCGGATATTCTTGGCAACGCACTCATGTCAGATGACGGTGACATCTGTCCTCTTGTACCCTTGAATTTATGGTTCTCCAACGCCTCTTACAAGATTTGTCTCAGCGACTGCCCCTGCGAACAGTTTTAATCATCCCCTTCGCCCTGCAAATCTTTGCGGCCGTTAGCCTGACGGGGTATTTGTCCTTCCGTAATGGCCAGAAAGCTGTCGATGAACTGGCCCAACAACTACAAGCCGAAATCAGTCTGCGGATTGAGGAACGAGTTGAGAATTATTTATCTCAAGCGCATCTGATCAATCAAACGAATATCATGGGGGTTCGTCTCAATACCCTAGATCTAACCAATCTCGACCAACTCGATCGCCATTTTGCCCAACAGATTCGCCTCTTTGATGCCGTCAGCTATATCTATTTTGCTAACCCCCAGGGAGCGTTTAGTGGGGCCGAGCGAGTGGGGGGAACGGTTAACATTGGCCAAGCCGGACGCACTGGCCCTAACGATGACCAGTTTTACACCTATGCCACCAATGAGCGGGGAGAGCTGACGGAGCAATTGTCAGCGGTTCCTGACTATGATGCCCTCACCCGGCCTTGGTATTTGGACGCGATTGGGGCGCGATCGCCGCAATGGGGAGAGGTCTATGTCTGGGATGCTCCCTACCATAATCTGGCTCTTCCCGCCGCTGAAGCGGTCTATGACGCTCAGGGGGAGTTATTGGGAGTCTTTGCTGTCGATTTATCGCTGCTGGATATCAGCACCTTCCTGGGCAAGCTTGAGGTCGGAAAAACCGGGGAAACCTTCATTGTTGACCAACAGGGCCAACTCATCGCCACATCTACCTCAGATCCGCCCTTCTCGGAGGATGACACGAATCCCACTCGCCTCTACGCCAGTGAAAGCAGCAACGACCTCATTCAAGAAACCGCCAGTTATCTGTTAGGGGAGTTGGGCGGGTTCTTCCGAGTCCAAGAGACCCGACAAGAGCGGTTTACCCTTGAGGGCGAACCCCATTTAGTCCAAGTGAGACCCTTTGAAGAGGCGGGAGGCCTCAATTGGTCGATCATCGTGGTGATCCCGGAACGAGATTTCATGGAGCGGATTCACGCCAACACCCGCAACACCATTTTGTTATGTGGCTTGGCGTTGGTCATTTCGACGGCGATCGGTGCGGTGACAGCCCGTTGGGTGGTCTTACCGCTACAACAGCTCAAAGAATCGGCTCAGGCCCTCTCTCAAGGACAATGGCAACATCCGGTTCCCGAACATCGCCACGATGAAATTGGCGATTTAGCCCGCTCATTTCGCCGCATGGCCCGGCAACTGCAAGAGTATTTCAGGGATTTACAAGCCAAAAATGAGCAAATGCAACGGCTTGATAAACTCAAAGATGAGTTTTTAGCGAATACCTCCCATGAGTTACGAACACCCCTCAATGGCACAATTGGCATCGCTGAATCGCTCCTTGACGGGGTAGCCGGCCCTCTCAATACCGCTCAGCAAAATAACTTAAGTCTAATTATTCAAAGTTGCTATCGGCTCAATACTTTAGTTAATGATATTTTAGATTTCTCGAAGTTACGCCACAAACAAATTCACTTACAACCCAAGCCGGTTAGTATTCGCGAAATTGTGGAATCGGTTCTGAATCTTTGCCAAAGTTTGGTATCTCGCAAAAATGTTCAGCTTATTAATGCAATTTCTCCTCAACTTCCTTGGGCATATGCCGATGAAAATCGTCTGCAACAAATTTTATACAATTTAGTTGGAAATGCCATTAAATTTACCGAAGAAGGCTTTGTGGGAATTTCGGCGGTCTATTCCCAGCATTCAGAACCCCAGAGGGCTGAGGGGAGCGATCGCCTCGGCTTACAATTAAACATTCAAGATGACTCCACCCTGGCGGCTCAAGAGGCCATGGGGGGCTATTTATTGGTGACAGTATCAGACACGGGAATTGGGATTCCGGCGGACAAACACCAGTCCATTTTTGAATCCTTTGAACAAGCAGATGGATCTACATCGCGCGATTATGGCGGAACGGGACTCGGGTTAGCGGTGACGAAACAGCTTGTGGAATTACATGGTGGAACCTTGACGGTGCAATCAATTGTAGGTAAAGGCTCGCAATTTACCTTTAGTTTACCCGTGGTCACTCCTGAGCAACTGGCGGCGTCTCAAATGGGTTCAGCAACGGAGGTCAAATCTGTGTTTGCTGAGGATGGTTCTTGGGATGATGAAGTCTCGGCGGTTGAGAATAACCCTCGTTTGTCGGGGTCATCTCCTGACACAGATCAAGTTAACCCAGAGGTTGAGGAGCCGGGATTAAGGTCATCCCTGACTCACCTTGAAGCCCAAGAACCTATCACGTCGGACTTTTTGGTTTCTCAAACGACATCGGAGGTCATCGCCCAGATTCAAGCGACTCATCGCGAGGATGTCGCTACAATTTTGATTGTTGATGATGAGGCGATCAATCTACAAGTATTGGTCAATCACCTCTCACTGGAAAATTATGTGATTACCCAAGCGGTAAATGGGCTTGAAGCCTTAGAAATGATAGAAGATGGCTTAAAGCCTGATTTGGTTATTCTCGATGTGATGATGCCCAAAATGACCGGCTATGAGGTGACTCAAAAACTACGGGAAACTTATTCGGCTCATGAACTGCCCATTTTGTTGCTAACGGCTAAAAATCGCTCAGAAGATATTGTGATTGGACTTCAGAATGGAGCCAATGATTATCTAACAAAACCCGTTAACAAACGAGAGCTATTAGCGCGTTTAAAAACTCACTTAAAACTGTCGCGCTTGAGTCTTGCTTATGCGAAATTTGTGCCAAAAGAGTTCTTAGATTTCTTGGAAAAATCTAGTATCATTGACGTTCAGCTTGGAGATACTGTTGAGCGAGAAATGTCAATTCTCTTTTCAGATATTCGAGGTTTCACAAAATTAAGTGAAGGAATGAAGCCCGAAGATAACTTCAAGTTTATCAATGGCTATTTATCACGAATGGAGCCAGCAATTTTAGATAACAATGGTTTTATCGATAAGTATATTGGCGATGCCATTATGGCTTTATTTGGTGGAACCGCAGATGATGCCGTGAAGGCGGCGATCGCCATGTTAAACAACCTAGACACCTATAACCAAAGTCGTCAACGGCCTGGACGCAGACCGATTAAAATTGGCATTGGCATCAATACTGGACGGCTTATGCTAGGAACTGTAGGCGGTAAAAAACACATGAATAGCACTGCGATTAGTGATGCGGTTAATCTGGCTTCACGGGTTGAAGGACTCACTAAAGTGTATGGTGTTCCTTTACTTATTGCCGAAGAAACTTTTATTAAACTACAAAATACCGGAGATTATAATATCCGTCTAATTGACCGAGTTTTAGTGAAAGGGAAAAGCCAGAAAACCTCAATTTTTGAAGTCTTTGACGCAGACCCCGATCCTGTTCGTGCTGGCAAACTGGCCACTCGAACACAATTTGAGCTGGGACTGGCGTACTTACAAGGACAAAAGATCCAAGAAGCTCAAGATTTATTTTTAGACTGTTTAGCTCAAAACCCCGCAGATTATCCTGCTAAAATCTACCTAGAACGATGTCAAAAACTAGGAGAAACCACAGAGCAATCATCCACCTGAGACAATCATCTACCTGAAACAAGGAGACTCTCAAGCCATCAGCCTTAGCCAACAAACACTCCGGCGATCGCCACAATCGCTCAACCCTGTCCCCCAAACCCGTCCGAGTCATGATGAACCAATTTAACTTTCTCTCTCTGTTCAATAGCGATGTTAGCGTTCCCCTTAAACAGTTGCGTCAAACCACCTCTGACTCCACCCTTCCCCCCATTGAGGCCAGAGTTTCAGAGCGCACAACCACCAGCGCCCAACTTGACGCCGACTCCAGAGGGTTTCTCGCCGCTGAATACTCCCGAACACCAGACTTTGAGACGCTCGCGGGTGTGCGTATTGCCAACTCCGATCGCCAGGGCGATCGCCGAACCATCAATCTAACGGGATTACTCCCGAATCAAACCTATTATTACCGCCTCACCGATGCCGAGGGGAACTCCGAGCAAGGGCGCTTTGAAACCCTCGTCGATTTGGGACTCCCAGGAACTGGGGACTTTGTGATTTTTGGTGATAGTCTCAGTGATAGCGGGAATCTGTTTTTAGCCCTAGGCCAACAGCAACCCCCCTCTCCTCCTTATTTTCAGGGCCGTTTCTCTAACGGGCCAGTTCTCCCGGAATGGATTGCGGAGCGACTCGGGTTTGCGACGCCACTTCCAGCGTTGGCTGGGGGAAGTAACTACGCCTTTGCTGGGGCGCAAACAGGAGCGGGAATCTTACCCAATGGCGCTCCTAATGTCGGTCAACAGATTGAGTCCTATCTCAGTCAAGATCGTCCCGAGTCCGAGGATCTCGTTTATCTGTTCGCCGGAGCCAATGATCTGATTTTTGCTCAGCGCTCTCCTGAGGCGATCGCCGATAATTTAACCGACCATATCTCCACCTTAGCCGAGGCCGGAGCGCAACAGTTTCTAGTGGCGAATCTGCCCGATCTCGGTCAGCTTCCGGCGGCGTTAAGCCAAGGTCAAGGGGATCTGCTCACCGGGGCCGTCTTGGCAACGAATCAAGCCTTAGCCGCTCGTTTCGAGGGGTTAGAGCAGCAATTTGGCATTGAGATTTTAGAGTTAGATATTGCCGGAGCCTTCGAGGAGATTTTAGACAATTCCCAAGAATTGGGGTTTAGCCAAACAACTGAGCCAGCCTTAGATCCCCTGACGGGAGAAGTGGTAGACAATCCCGAAGAGTATCTGTTTTGGGACGAGATTCACCCCTCAACCCGAACTCACGAACTGATTACTCGCTTGAGTTTGACCGAGTTGCAAGCCCTCGAAGCGCCTCCGTTGCCCGAAGCCGATGCCCCCTTGCGGGAACCGGAGTCACTGCTGGCACAGATCTCGGAGTTGGCGATCGCCGAGGAGACGACAATATCATTACCGTAACCCTTGTGTCTCAATTGGGCCGGTTCACCCGTTTACCATGATCCATCAAAAATGATCCGTGAAACTACCCGGTTTTTGCCATCTTGTCCTGGCCCGGCAAGTGAGATGTCACAATAGGGACAGGAGTTTGATTCAACATCAGGGAAAGTTTCGTTTCTCCGGTTCCCCTACAGTTCCTCATCGCGAATCCTAGCAACTGTCCATGAGTTATTGCGTTAATCCAGCCTGTCCGAGTCCTGAAAATCACGACTCTGCTGAGCAATGTGTCAGTTGTGGCTCTCCCTTGCTACTCAACGGACGATACCGATCTGTCAAAATCCTCGGACAAGGCGGGTTTGGTGCAACCTTTGCCGCTCGAAATGTGGCCCTACCGGGTGAACCGGTGTGTGCCATTAAACAATTACGAGTCGCCTCCAATAGCCCCAATGTGATCGATCGCGCCCGTAAACTCTTTGAGCGAGAAGCCGCCACCTTAGGCAAAATCGGCAATCACCCTCAAGTTCCCTCCCTACTAGACTATTTTGAAATTGGCGGACAATTCTATCTCGTTCAAGAATACGTCAAAGGATTGACTCTCAAGCAGGAAGTCAAACGCTATGGGGTCTTTGACGAATTTAAAGTGCGAGCGGTTCTCGATGAGACCCTAGAATTGCTCAAATACTTTCAAACCCAGTCGGTGATTCACCGGGATATTAAACCCGCCAACGTCATTCGCCGTAGCATTGATGGCCGCCTAGTCTTTATTGATTTTGGGGCCGTCAAAGACGAAGTGAGCCATACGGCAATGTTAAGCGACGACGATCAGGCACCGAATACCTCGTTCGCCATTGGTACACCGGGATTTGCTCCCCCAGAACAGATGGCCATGCACCCGGTGTTCTCTAGTGATATTTATGCTTTGGCGGCCACCTGTCTCTATTTACTGTCTGGGAAATCTCCTCGCCGCTTGGGTTATGATCCCCTAACTGGGGCCATTACCTGGCGCGATCGCATCACCGTCAGCGAGAATCTGGCTTATGTCCTCGATAAGATGTTACAGCCGCTGTTGTCCCAGCGCTATCAGTCCCCTGAACAGGTGTTAGCGGATTTACATTATCAGCCATCGGAGGCACAGTTGAGGGATACCTCGGTTCCCATGCAGCCTCAGGGAATCCAAGATAATACTTACTTAGAAGGAAACTTAAACGCCGAAGAGGATGTGACTCGTTGGGGGGCCAACGCACCAGAAGGGGAAACCGCCCTCGGACCCTCTCAGACTGAGTTGAACCCCTCTCAAACGGAGTTTAGCGCTTCAGAAGAGCGATGGCGTACTCATTTATCCAATAGTGACCCCCTCGATGCGACGGGGTTGGCGGATACCCGTTTGCATCGCCAGTCACCGCGACGATCGCGCAGTGCCTTTTCTAAGGCGGCTTCTAATGCGGCCAAGAATCGGGGCGATCGCAGCCAGAACTCGACTCAACTCAGTGGCAATAGTACTGCCCGAGGCCGTTTAACGTTAGCTATTCTTAAACGGGATTATTTCAAAGGACGGCGAGATTTTGCCAACTGCAATTTAAGTGGTGCCGATTTACAAGAGTTGAATCTCGAAGGCGTCAACTTTAATGAAAGTAAACTCGTCAAAACCAACTTACGAGGCGCCAACTTACATAAAGCCGATTTAAGTCAAACGGGTATGAATCACGCCAACTTGCGCGATGCCGATCTCAGCGATGCCTTTATGAGTTATTGCAACCTAGGCGGGGCCGATTTGCGAGGGGCAGATTTAACCAATGCCTATTTAACCTATGCCAACTTAACCAACGCCAATCTCTGCGGGGCCAATTTAAGCAACGCCAAGGTGACTCAGGAACAGTTGACGGCCGCTAAAACCAATTGGCGCACTATTTTACCCGATGGTAAACGGGGCTTATTTTCGTGAATCTGCCCGGTGAAGGGAGAGTGAGGGCAAATCTACCGTTACGATGAGGGGAGAGATTTAGTTTATACAGGAGCCTTTATGTTTTCTCGACGACATTTAACCTTATTGACCGATTTCGGTGAACGGGATGGTTATGTGGGGATTCTCAAGGGGGCGATCGCCAAAATTGAACCCTCCCTCGCCGTCACCGATATCACCCATGACATTCCCCCACAAGATATCCTCGCGGCCCGCTTCTGTCTAGCCAACGCCTATCCCTTCTTTCCCAAAGAGACAGTTCATATCGCCGTGGTTGATCCCGGTGTCGGCACATCCCGGCGCGGCGTTGCCATTCAACTCGAAGATGGCTTTCTGATTGGTCCTGATAATGGCATTTTTGATGGGGTTCTGCGGCAGCATCAGGATAAAATCCTGGCGGCGGTGGAGTTAACGGAAACCAAGTATTGGCGCACTCCCGAACCGAGTCAGACGTTCCACGCTCGCGATATTTTTGCCACTGTTGGCGCTCATGTGGCGACGGGGGTGCGGGTTGATCGTTTGGGAACAGCGATTGACCCTGAAAGTCTCACCCGCTTGTCACTCCAGGATGCTCAGTGGCAGGAGAATCGTCTGACAGGGGTGATTCAATACTGCGATCGCTTCGGCAATTTAATCAGCAACATTGCTTCGGATGAGTTAATCGGCAAATCCTGGCACGTGGAGGCAGCTGGACGTGAGATTCCCCAGGGTGAGAGTTATATGAACGCTAAAGAGCAAGAGGTGGTGGCGATCGCCTCCCGTCACGGCTGGCTCGAGTTAGCAGCTTATCAACATAGCGCCCAGGAACGGCTGGGGTTAAAGGTGGGCGATGAACTGACGGTGGTGGTGTCGTGAGTGAGGCAACGCCGCCAGTCATTGGCTTAACGGGGGGCATCGCCACGGGTAAAAGTACCGTGGCGGCCTATCTGAGTCAGCACTATGGCTGGCCGATGCTGGATGCCGATGTCTTGTCGCGCCAAGTGGTGCAGCCGGGAACGGCGGCCTGGCACGAGATTGTACAGCGTTATGGGGAGTCGGTGCTACAGCCTGATGGCTGTCTCAATCGCGCTGAGTTAGGGGCTATTGTCTTTCAAGAAACAGCCCAGGCCTACAGAGAACGACAGTGGTTAGAACAGCAGATTCATCCTCGTATCCGCGAGCGGTTCCAGGAGGCGATCGCCGCCGCCGCTGCTTGGCCACCGTTGCTGTTGGTGGTTCCCTTGCTGTTTGAGGCGCAGATGACGGATTTAGTGACGGAAATTTGGGTGGTTTACTGTACCCTAGAGCAACAGAAAGCACGGCTGGGGCAACGGGATGGCTATGATGCAGAGCAGGTGCGATCGCGTCTGACGGCCCAAATGCCCTTGGCTGAGAAATGCCGCCAGGCCACACTGGTGTTAGATAACAGCGGCGCTGAGAGAATCTGGAAACAACAGATTCAACAGTGGTTGCAACAATTGGATCGAGTAGAATCTTGACGATGACGGTTAAACTTGGAACGGTTTTGGCGAGTTCATGTCTGCTGTGCTTTGGGGCGATGGAGGTTCCCCCTGCTGTTGCGGCGATGGAGGTGATGGAGTCTGATTCGATGAGATTCAGCCGCCGCCGTCGCGCCTCGGAGTTACTCGAAGAGGGGGAACGGCACATCATGCGGGGGGAGGTGTTCGAGGCGGTTTCCCTCTATAACGAGGCGGATGCGCTGAGTCTTCATGGGGAGGTGGGGGCGCAATCCTGGAATCTTCTATGTTGGTATGGCAGTTTGTGGGGAGAGCCTGAGGCGGTTCTTGAGGCTTGTGAACGGGCGGTGGAGCTGGCTCCTGATAATATTGAGATTCGTGATAGTCGTGGTTTGGCGCGGGCGTTGGTGGGAGATTTTGAGGGGGCGATCGCGGATTTTCAAGTCTTTGTGGAGCAGACGGATCATGAGGTTCGTCGCTTCCAACGACAAAACTGGATTGAGATGTTACAAGCGGATGAAAATCCTTTTACGCCATCGGTGTTGCGGATGTTATTTATCGATTAGCTCGTTGTCCATTTTTGTTTTCTGTTGATTTCCCTATGGCTTCTACTGATGTTGATCCTCAACTGTCGCCGTTGTCTCCGTCAGGCGATCGCCCCTTGGTTCGCTTTGAGGAGATCTATAAAATTTATGGTTCTGGAAATACTGAAGTTCGCGCTCTCGATGGCGTCAATTTTTGCATTTATCCGGGGGAGTATTGTTCAATTATGGGACCTTCTGGATCTGGGAAATCGACGGCGATGAATGTGATTGGTTGTCTCGATCGCCCCAGTCGAGGACGCTATTATCTCGATGGGGTGGATGTAGCGGGGTTTGATGAACCCCATCTGGCTCAAGTTCGCAATCGTAAACTCGGTTTTGTTTTTCAACAATTTCATCTATTATCTCAGATGACCGCCTTAGATAATGTTATTTTACCGATGATTTATGCCGGGGTTCCTCATGCAGAACGGGTTGAACGGGCGCAAGAGGCGCTCGTTCGGGTTGGATTGGGCGATCGCATCAACAACAAACCCACGCAACTGTCTGGGGGACAACAGCAACGGGTGGCTATTGCGCGGGCGATCGTCAATCGTCCGGTTCTCCTGTTAGCTGATGAACCAACGGGGGCGTTAGATACTCACACGACTGATGAAGTGATGGGCATTTTTGCGCAACTGAATGAGGCGGGAATTACCATTGTAATGGTAACTCACGAGCCAGAGGTTGCTGAACGCACGGAGCGTATTATTTGGTTTCGTGATGGCAAAGTTCAATGAAGTTTGTACGGATTGAGGGCGGTATAGCAATAGCAGGGATGGATAGGACAGAAACTACGTAGGGGCAATCCGCAAGTGGCGTGCCCTTTTCCGGCAAAGATTGTCCTAAGCGAACCTTCAC
>P_2C_Liq_1_UnCtyDRAFT_1000532_pt1 | contig 16305 bp, 17 predicted proteins | sample Pon2CUnioCityCA_2_FD_10234 | JGI IMG/M metagenome (IMG submission 10234) | reverse complement strand
ATCTCGTTGACAAACAGCGATCGCCCCTGCTGGCCCGTCGAGGCAATCAGGAGTGGCGTTTGAGGCGGTTGGCGACATTGATCGGCGAGGGGGGGCAAAACTTGACGTAACTCCGCCTTTACATCCGCCAGAGTGCGATCGCGGTGATAGCGTAACGCCCCAATCAACGCCGTTGTAAACAGTCCACCTCGTAAATCCCGAGACTCCCGCGATCGCTGATCCAACTGACAACTCAACAACGCCGGAATCCCCGCCGACTCAGCCAAACGAACCAACTGCGATCCAATCGCTTGCCCTAACTGGGGGGCTGTGGGGCGGCGGATATCCAAAAATAGGGTAATATGCTGGCTATCGAGGGCCTGGAGATGCTCAAACACCGTTTGGGCCGCAACAGCCGTTTGCGGGAGTCGTTGGGGATCACTATCTCGCAACAAAAAATAGTCCTGGCCCTGATGATTGAGAACGTAACCACTAAAAAACAGCCACAGCAGATCCTCATTCCCCAGATGATGCGGAAGCCACTCACTCAGCAATCGCCCTAACGTCGCCGCTTTGGGGTGTGTCTCAAACCCATCTTCCGTTGGCGGTGATTGTTCCGTCAGCAGGGCTAAATCCTCGGGCCGCAAAAAACCCGCTTGCAGCAGATGATTCGCCAACCCCTGGGCATCTTGCACGGCAAACCGCAAGGGCTGAAGATAGTCATAGTGATCGAGGCCGACAGCAAGCAAAACCAGGTTGCCCATAGGAGAATGTGCGAGGTAGGTGAGTGATAGAATCGGGGCGGGCCAATCCCCGAGAATGAGCCGAATTGAGCTTAACTCTGGGCTTGGTAGCCGTTGAGGACTTCAGAACGGAACACTTGGCGAATTGGCGGCGAGAGATAACGACGTTGTAGGCTTTGCCAACGCAACCAGTTCTGATAGCGGGTTTCTCGAAGCTGTTGGGCCAACTCCGGGGCCACTTTCGCAAAATCTTTGTTTAACGCCTCACTGAGAAATTCTCCCATAACATAGCTATCTTGCAGATGTCCCAAGATTTCTTGCAACTCCTTCATATCGACCAGATAGGCTTGATAGGTGGGGCTGTAGAGATCGCTAAACAGATACATCAGATAGCGAACACGCTTGGTTTGTTTACGCAATTCATGGAGATCCTTGCCCTGTTGTAGCAGTATGTCCTCCACCTCCTCACGGCTAATTTGGGAAGATGTTTCAGGAGATGTCTCAGAAGATGTCTCAGGCGATAACCCCACCCACCAACCGGGTTCAAGGAGGAGACGACTCACACTCGGGAGTAAAATATCCGCCAAAACCGTTGCAATGGGTAGGGTGGCGTAGGGGCTGTATTGAGGATGTTGTAACCATTCCTGAATCGCCCCTTTAAACTTGTTGTACGACTTACCCAGGAGTAACGCTTCAGCCTCCTTGCGGGCCGTTTTGCGACGTTTGGCGAGGGTTTTCAGGGCCGGTTGTAGGCGATCGCGTTCCTTTTGGGGACAATTGGGCAAGAGATCCTCGTCTAACAAGGCCTGCATCACATCAATATCCCGTAACACCCCGAGGGTTCGGGCCATTTTGCCAATTTTGGAATTTTGGGCCGGTTTCGGGAGAATCACCGCTGCGGCGAACCCGACTGTGTCACTGCGTAAACGTCGCATCCCCACCCGCATCTGATGGAGGGCTTCAGGATCGCGATCGCCCAACACCTCCTTCCTCATACTTGAGGATATGCTTAACATGAGTTTCGATGGCACTGTGGGCGCGATCGCCAAAACTGGGAATTGAGGAAGTCATGAATGGTTATCTGTGAATCGGTAGAGGACGGCAATGGACGCTGACGGTTCCGTTGCAGTCTGCAACAATGGTACAGCGACCATTCTCACCAACGAGGGAACTCTAACATTTGTGCTAAACGCGATTCTGTTCGATCTCGATGGAACCCTTGTTAATACTGATATTTTGCATTTTGCCATTTGGCAAGAACTTCTCAGAGAACAAGGAAAACCCATCGATCGCCCCTTCTATAACGAGTATATGGTGGGACATCGCAACGAGGCGATCGTCCGTGACGTTTTGGGTCATTTGTCCCAGGAAGCCGGGATGAACCTCGCGAACCGCAAAGAAGCCCTATTTCGTGAACGAGGGGGGCAAATGAAGCGATTAGAGGGCTTAAACGAGCTTCTGAGTTGGCGATCGCACCACCATCTCGCCACCGCCGTCGTCACCAATGCCCCTCGGGACAACGCCGAGATGATGTTAACCGCCCTCGACTTAAACCATTGCTTTGATACCGTCGTCATCAGCGACGAATTGCCCCAGGGAAAACCCCATCCACTCCCCTACCAAACCGCCTTAGAACGCTTATCGATTGCGGCTGAGGGGGCGATCGCCTTTGAAGATACCCCTCTCGGGATTCGCAGTGCGGTTGGGGCCGGTGTCGTCACCATTGGTATGGCCACCACTCACTCCCCTGACGTATTACAAGACGCGGGGGCCGAGTTTGCCATTGCCGACTTCCGCAGTGAGAGACTGTGGCAATGGTTAGAGGCAACAGTTACGTCATGAACCTCGGAGATTCCATATCTCAGGGGGATTTGGCCATCACGATCCTCATCGGAGGCTTAGTATTAGACAGACTCATCGGCGATCCTTGGCATTGGCTGCATCCCGTTCAAGTCATGGGTTGGTTCATTTCCGCCTATACCCAGATGGCCCTCAACCTCACCAACTCGCCGCGAGGGTTACGCTGGCTAGGAGTCGGGTTGACGCTGTTGATGATAGCTGCAAGTGGGGCCATCGCCTGGGCGATGATTGCCCTAGGAACCTGGCTTCATCCCCTCTTGGGAGTCGCCGTGGCCATGATTATCCTCGCCTCCTGTCTAGCGGCCCGCAGTTTACGCCAAGCCGCCGAAGATGTCTTAGCCCCCCTACTCGCGGGAGATATCCAGCAGGCCCGCCAACGGTTAAAAAACTATGTTGGCCGGGATACCGATACCCTCTCAGAAGAAGACATCTTACGAGCGGTTTTAGAGACGGTAGCGGAAAATACCGTCGATGGGGTCACGGCTCCGTTATTCTACGCAATTGTTGGGTCAATACTATCTCCAGGGGGCGCGGCCGTGGTGGCTTTGGCCTACAAGTCCGTTAGCACCCTGGATTCCATGGTAGGTTACAAACGCCCGCCCTATACTGACCTGGGCTGCTGTAGTGCGCGCATGGACGATGTCTTAACCTGGCTTCCCTGTCGTCTCACGGTGGCTAGTTTAGCCCTCGGTTCGGGCCATCCCCGCCGTTTTTGGAGAGAATGTGGCCAGCAGGCCCACCTCGATCCTAGTCCTAATTCCGGTTGGAGTGAATCGGCGTATGCGATCGCCTTGGGGGTTGAGTTAGGAGGTGTGAACACCTATCAAGGGGTGGTGATTGAGAAACCCCGCTTGGGAGTATCTCGGCGGCCCATTACCCCAGTTGTTGTCCGCGAGGCCTTGACCCTCAGCCGTCGTCTACTGGTCGGGGGGGCCGTCATAGGAGTATTGTTGATCTGGGTACGCTACAGCCATGAGTTGGGGTCTTCACTGTTGTCCCTAAATTCAGCCCATTAACACAACTCTTGCATCATCCTTTCATGACTCACCCTCCAATTCATGGTGGAAATTTAGCTTGGGCGGCATCTCTAGCCGGATGTCAACCTGAAGAAATTCTCGACTTTTCAGCCAATATCAACCCCCTGGGGCCTCCGGCTTCAGCGTTGGCGGCTATTGATGGGGCCTTGAAGCATCTACGTAACTATCCCGACCCTCAGTATCGCCCGTTGCGGGAGGCGATCGCCCAAGTCCATCATCTCGATCCAGCTTGGGTGTTACCGGGAAATGGGGCCGCTGAATTGCTAACCTGGGCGGGGTTAGAACTGTCTGGGTGCGATCGCGTCTTGTTACCCCTACCGGCCTTTTCCGATTATGGCCGGGCCTTACGGACGTTTGGGGCGGCGATTCGTCCGGTATCTGCTTGGAATCAACCCCTTTGGCATATTCACCCTGGAGAGGGGTTATTGTTTAACAATCCCCATAATCCCACGGGACAACTTTGGCCCCGTTGGCGTTTTCGGGCCATCTTGGAAACAGCTAAGTTGGTGGTGGCCGATGAGGCGTTTATGGATTTTCTCCGCCCCGAGTCTCAGGAAAGCCTGATTGATTGGGTTGAGGAGTTTCCCAATCTGATTATCTTGCGATCGCTGACCAAGTTTTACACGCTTCCGGGCCTACGCTTAGGCTATGCCATTTCTCACCCCGATCGCCTGCAACGTTGGCAGGATTGGCGTGATCCTTGGTCAGTCAATAGTTTAGCCGCAGCGGCCGGGGCGGCGGTATTACACGATACAGCGTTTCAAGACCGAACCTATGACTGGTTGGAGACGAGTAAACGGAAACTATGGGAGGCGATTAACGCCATTCCCGGCTTGTCGGCTGATTGGGGGGCGGCCAATTTCTTGTTGGTGAGAACCCAGATGGCCGGAGATCAGTTACAACGGTTGTTATTGCGAGAACAACGGATTTTTGTGCGAGATTGCTTGAGTTTCCAGGAATTGGGCGATCGCTTTGTCCGTGTCGCCGTCAAACGTCCCCCGGAAAATCGTCGCCTCGTGTCTGCCCTGGAGGTCATTTTCGGCAATAACCAGTACACTTGAGGATGCGATCGCCTCGATGTCCCCCTCAAAGCCTATGCACTTGCGTTTATTAAGTCCCCCATCCCTGCAAGCCGGAGATACCCTTCATGTCATCGCCCCCAGTGGCGGACTCCGAGAAACAACCGCTTGTGAACAGGGACTGCAACTTTGGCGCGATCGCGGCTACAATCTGGTCTTAACGCCCGGCTGGGATCACCAACATGGCTATCTCTCAGCCCCAGATCCTCAACGGCGACAACAACTTTACGACAGTTTCCATGATCCCGACGTCAAGGGGATTCTCTGTCTTCGCGGCGGCTATGGGGCCACGCGACTCCTGGAAAATTGGAACTGGGGTGTCCATCTACCCCCCAAATGGCTGATTGGCTTTTCCGACATTACCGCCCTCCTCTGGAGTTTATCCAACGAGGGCATATCGGGGCTACACGCCCCCTTGTTGACAACTTTGGCGGCCGAACCCGATTGGTCTCAAAAACGGCTGTTTAAGTGGGTTTCTGGGCGGGCGATCGGCCCCATCCAAGGTCAAGGTTGGGGCGGTGGAAGCTGTGTCGGACGCTTATTCCCCGGGAATCTCACCGTCGCCACCCATCTCATTGGAACCGCCCACGAACCAGACTTAACCGGGGCGATCCTGGCCTTTGAAGATACCGGCGAACTCCCCTATCGCCTCGATCGCCTCCTCACCCATTGGCGAATGTCCGGCCGCTTCAAACATATTGCTGGGATCGCCCTGGGGCGGTTTAGTCGTGGCGAGGTTGCCCCAGGAACGCCCAGTTTTAGCATAGCCGAGGTGTTGCGCGATCGCCTCGAAGATCTCAACATTCCCATCGTCTCCGACTTACCCTTCGGCCATGACGGCGACAACGCCGCCCTCCCCGTCGGCGTTGTCGCCGAACTCGACGGCGACGCCGGAACCCTCAACGTTACTCCCTTCCCCGATCGCTACGAAATCACCTCCCCCTAATCCCCTCCATTTTGCCAATCTCCCCGGCCAACTCCAACGCTTTCCGTTACAATAGTGGCCCTAGGTATTTCCCATATCTAGCGAGTCAAAACATCAACCAGGCTAACCCAGTTTCTGGTTTGCATTGATGTGTTATTGGTGAGAGGAAAACAACACATATGGCTATTCAAATTCAGCAGGCGGTTGCCGTTGGTAAATATCTCGTTGAACAGCGGTTAAGAGGGCGCAAAAAATTTCCCCTCGTTTTAATGCTTGAACCCCTATATCGCTGCAACTTAGCCTGTTCCGGCTGCGGTAAAATCCAGCATCCCACAGAAATTCTCAAACGAAATCTAACCCCCGAACAATGTTTCACCGCCGTCGATGAATGTGGTGCCCCCGTGGTTTCCATTCCCGGTGGAGAACCCCTCCTACATCCCCAAATTGATGAAATTGTCGCGGGTTTAGTTGATCGCAAGAAATTTATCTATCTCTGCACCAACGCCATTTTACTGGAAAAAACCCTCTCGAAATTCACCCCATCGCCCTATCTAACCTTTAGTGTTCACCTCGATGGCTTGCGAGACAAACATGATGAATGTGTCGATCGCAAAGGGGTATTTGATATCGCAGTAAATGCCATCAAAGCCGCCAAAGCCAAAGGTTTTCGCGTCACAACGAACACCACCGTGTTTGAAGGCACAGACCCCAAAGAAATGCAAGCGTTCTTCGACTTTTTAACTGAGTTAGGAGTCGATGGCATGATGATTTCTCCAGGCTATAGCTATGAGAAAGCCCCCGATCAAGATAACTTCTTGAAACGGGAACAGACGAAAGCTCTATTTCGGGAGATTTTATCGCCCTTCAAAGCCGGTAAAAAGAAATGGGACTTTAACCACAATCCCCTGTTTTTGGACTTCCTCATGGGAGACAAAGACTACGAATGTACCCCTTGGGGCAGCCCCAGTTACAGTGTTTTAGGCTGGCAAAAACCTTGCTATCTCCTCGATGAAGGTCATTATGACAGCTTCAAAGAGTTGCTTGAAAACACCGACTGGAGTCAGTACGGACGCAAAAGTGGTAATCCCAAATGTGCCGATTGTATGGTCCATTGTGGCTATGAACCCACGGCGGCGATGGATGCCATGGAACCGGCTAATATGGCTCGTTCCCTCGGCAGTGTTTTTGGCATGGCCCGCTAGGGAAACGCTCTTTCCTTTCTTTTCCACTTCCTCGTGTCATGGCTGGAGCCATGACACGGAGTTTAGGCGGCTCTGCCGCCTGCACTCGGGAGGCAGAGCCTCCCCAAGAGCATGACTTGGCGGAGCCAAGTCACGAGGAAAAGTCACGAGGAAAAGAGAGGGAAATGAGGAAGAGCCGATTTTCGGGAAACCCTTTAGACAAAGAACGTCCCGTAAATCACACCGCTGATGGTGGCCATAATTACCACCAAAATCAGGAAGGCGAGGGTTTTCTGATTGCCGATAATTTGCCGAATCACGAGCAGATTGGGCAACGATAAGGCTGGCCCGGCCAGTAATAGGGCCAGGGCCGGCCCATCGCCCATGCCATTCCCCATTAACCCTTGTAAAATAGGGACTTCCGTGAGGGTGGCAAAATACATCAGCGAGCCAGCAAAGGAGGCAAAAAAGTTGGCTTGTAGGGAGTTTCCACCCACCAGTTGAGCCACCCAGTCCGAGGGAATCAGGGCTTCGTAGCCGGGACGGCCCAGTAAGGCTCCGGCGATGAAAACTCCCATCAACAGTAGGGGGAGGATTTGTTTGGCGTTATCCCAACTGGCGGTAAACCATTCTTGGGGTTCGCCGGGGGTGGTGAGGGTGAGCCAGGAGAGGCCGACAGAGGCGAAGGAAAAGGCCGCTAGAGGGGTTTCCCGGAAGCGTATTGCTAACACCAAGGTCACGATCGCCACCAGCAGAATTTTACCCCAAGGGACTCTCAACCAACGGTTTAAGATCACCGCCAGGGCAACACCCAAGCCTCCCGTGAACCACCAGCGATTGTTGTAAATATCCGCCCAGAGTCCCTGGCTGCTTTCGGGTTCTCCCCAGTTGGCGAAGACGAGAATCCCCACCAGAATGGCGAAGAATAGGGCGTTTTGTCCGAGGCTGCGATCGCTCTGGGAGTCGTCATCGAGTTGTGACTCGATCTGTTCTAAGTCTTCATGACGAAACAGCCAGGCCATAATTCCGCCAATAATGAGACTGAAGATAATCGCCCCCACGGCCCGGGCGATTCCTAGGGGAAGTCCTAAAATGCGGGCGGTGAGAATCACGGCTAAGACGTTGATGGCGGGACCGGAATAGAGGAAGGCGATCGCCGGCCCCAACCCGGCCCCCATGCGGTAAATTCCGGCAAATAAGGGCAATACGGTACAGGAACAGACGGCTAACACTGACCCGGACACGGAGGCCACACCGTAGGCGATAATGGGGTTGGCTTTGGCCCCGAGGTATTTAATCACCGAGTCTTCGCTAATAAAGACGGCGATCGCCCCGGCGATAAAAAAGGCGGGAATTAGGCAGAGTAAGACGTGTTCTTGAGCGTACCAACGCACAAGATGCAAGGATTCCCAAAAGGCGTTTTCAAGGCGTTCTGACTGTTGTAGGGCTGTGATGGGAAGATAAAAGCAAAGCAGGAAAATTCCCACCACAGCCAGGAGGATGTTTCTTTCTTCTTTCCAAAATGAGGCGGCTTTCATGACGGTGATCCAGAATGGAGAAAACTAGGGATTCTGGTCAAGAATCCCTACGGGGACTGAATGAAAGGCTAGGTGTTGGGTTCGGTTAGCCGTTAATCAAGGTTTCAATTTCGGCGGCGGAGGGGACTTTTCCTTGTGTCATCACGCGATCGCCAATCACCAGGGCCGGTGTTTTCATCACCCCCCGCTTGGTGATTTCCATCATGTCTGTAATATGGCTAATTTCTGCGTCAACGCCTAAGTGACTGATGGCTTCTTTAGCATTGGCTTCGAGTTGATGGCATTTTTTACAGCCGGTTCCGAGAACTTCGATTTTGTAGGTATCCATAGGAGTTGTGGGTGAGTGAATCGGTTGGACATGATTGAGGACTGAACAGGCTTGAGTGTCCCGTGACTGAAGTCTGTCTTGACAGATTGAAATTAAGGGCAAGAGTTGGGACTTTAACGCTTGTAGTTCTTGGATTTTGTAGTCAATTTCTTGTTCCTTGAGTTTGAGATGTTGATAGACGCGATCGCATGAGAGGCGATCGTTTTCCTGCAAGGCCAGAATCTCGCGAATCTCTTGCAGAGACAGTCCCAAACGTTTCAGGTGAACAATGAATTTTAAGCGTTCGACATCGCGATCGCTAAACACGCGATATCCATTGGAACTTCGCTGGGGGCTAGGGATTAAACCAATCCGCTCATAAAAATAGAGGGTTTGGTTGTTGACCCCAAGTTGCTTGGCGACTTGATTAACGTTCAACATCTTCGCTGTTCGTCCTTGACTCTAGGTTAAACCCTATACCTTAGTATAATGTCAAGTCCCAAGCTAAAATNCCTAGAGAGAACAGGAAACGTCCGAACACCAAACTTTCTACGTTGTACAGCNATNAATCGAGAGTTGAGACGTTCGAGGCCTTAAGTTCGAGGCGTTAATCAGAGGGGTGTTCGTGATGAGGAGGACTATTGATATCCTGGCCGCAATGGGGACAGATAATCACATCCCGGCCCCGTTTTTTAGCTTTGCGGGCCGCCAGTTCTTCCGAAAATCCAGAGGCTAGAATCCCGGCGGGGAGAGCAAATAAGCCAATTCCCAATACCGCCAACGTTCCCCCCAGCAGTCGTCCGAGTAACGTCACTGGATAGACATCACCATACCCCACCGTCGTCAGAGTAATGGTTCCCCACCAGATGGCTGCTGGAATACTGGAAAATACCTCCGGTTGAGCGGGATTTTCAACAAAATAGATTAAGGTTGACGAGATGAATAAGAGAATTGTCAACACAAAAAATGTTAAAAGCAACTCCTCTTTTTTAAGGCGAAACACCCGAACCAAAACAGATAAGGATTCTGTATAACGGTGTAATTTAAAAACACGAAAAATGCGAAATAACCGCACGGTACGTCCCATGCGAAATTGAGGAGAAAATAGGGGTAAGTACAACGACAAAAAGAAGGGTAAAATTGCGAATAAATCAATTAACGCCAATGGGGTTAGCATAAACTTGAGTCGTCCCCAAATCGGATGGCGATATTTGGGGATAACCGTGCAACTCCAAAGCCTCAGACAATATTCGATACTAAATACAAAAACAGTGAACTGCTCAAATTTACGAAACTCAGCAAAATACTGACTAAAAATCGAGTCCACGGTTTCGATAGCTACGACAATGGTATTGAGCAGAATCAGTCCGAGAATAAATATGTCAATAAATTTGCTGAAGGTATCATCTGGCTCAGCCAGATCTAGGGTTTTAGCAACTCTAAATTTGAAAGATTTTTGAGAAGATGTCATGGGGTTATGATATGAATTTAAACTGAGCTAAGTTGCTAAAAAAAATGCCCGTCGAGTGGGCGGCTCAACGGGCTAAGAACTTAAAACAGACGCAGTAGTTAGATACCAGATCCATCAAAAAAGTCTTGCAGGGTATGTTCGCTTAAATTGCAATTGGGAGCGGCCACGGCTCCGACTCGCTCAAGTTGCTGCGAGGTTAACTGGCCTTGCTTTTCGAGAACCTCGACGTGTTTTTCTAGGGCTTGAATGCGATCGACGAGGGTGCGAATGACCTGGGCCTCCGAGTCAGGGAGTTGGCCATGTTCAAGGGGATTGACACGCACCCCTGAGCGATACACAACGCGCCCAGGAACGCCCACAACCGTGCAGTCTGAGGGGACATCCCGTAGCACCACCGAACCAGCTCCAATACGGACATTATTGCCGATTTGCAGATTCCCGAGAACCTTGGCTCCCGCTCCAACCACGACTCCTTCACCAAGAGTCGGGTGACGTTTGCCGGTTTCCTTACCCGTTCCGCCGAGGGTGACGCCTTGATAAATTAGACAGCCATCGCCGAGAATCGCCGTCTCCCCGATGACGACTCCCATCCCGTGGTCGATAAAGACCCCCTGGCCAATGGTTGCACCGGGGTGAATCTCAATTCCAGTGATGAAGCGGGCAAAATGGGAAATGAGACGGGGGAAAAAGGGGAGTCCCACATGATGCAGCCAGTTGGCGAAGCGGTGGAACACCAATGCTTGCAAACCGGGGTAGCAGAATAGCACTTCCACCCAGTTGCGGGCGGCGGGGTCGCGATCAAAGATGATGCGAAAATCGGCGATGAGCGATCGTAGCACAGTAAAAGACCTGGTAAGACAAATCACAGTTATCTATTTTAAGTCATGTTTTGGGGTTCTTCACGGGCGATCGCAGGCGAGTTTCCCCCACTGACCGAACCGAGGCGGTTTAGAATGTAAGGCACAGCTCAACCACAGCTTTGGATTCATTGTCTCGATTGATTTCATGACTTCGCCCCCGGAAACTCCCAAAATTGACCCCAAACCGCCCGAACAGGATGACAACTATCTCAATGAAGCTCCCTTTGAGGTAGAGATGTCCATCTTCGACCATCTCGAAGAACTACGACAGCGGATTTTCTATTCCATCATCGCCGTTTTCATTGCCATCATTGGCTGTTTCCTTGCCGTCAAGCCAATTGTGCGGCTCCTAGAGGCTCCCGCCAATGGGGTAGATTTTATTCAAATTCGTCCAGGGGAGTTTTTCTTCGTCTCCATCGAAGTGGCCGGCTACAGCGGCTTACTCCTGGCCACACCCTTTATCCTCTATCAAATTGTCCGCTTTGTGCTGCCGGGCCTAACGCGACGGGAACAGAAACTGATTGCTCCGGTCGTTCTCGGCTCCAGTGTGCTATTTTTGGTCGGGTTAGTCTTTGCCTATGTGGCCTTAATTCCGGCGGCTCTCAAGTTTTTTGTCAGCTTCGGTGAAGGGGTCGTCGCTCAGCAATGGTCGATTGATGAATACTTCAAAACCATTCTGCTGCTGCTGTTTAGTACCGGGATTGCTTTCCAAGTTCCCGTTCTCCAGGCGATTCTGGGCGGTTTAGGGATTGTCTCGTCCTCGCAGATGCTCTCAGGTTGGCGATATGTGATTCTCACGGCCGCTGTCTTGGGGGCCGTGTTAACCCCGTCCACGGACCCACTCACTCAAAGTTTACTGGGGGGAGCGGTGGCCATGTTGTACTTCAGTGGTATTGGTTTGGTCAAAGCCATGGGGAAATAGTCCATAATGCCCTCAATCAATGCTTGGGAAATCGCCAATGGACTGGACTGAGTTTGCAATTCGCCTTTTAGTGGCGTTCCTATTGGGGTCTGCCATTGGTTTGGAGCGTCAATGGCGACAGCGAATGGCTGGCCTACGGACGAATGCTCTGGTCGCCACAGGTGCGTCGCTGTTTGTGATGCTGTCGGTTCTCACTCCTGAAGAAGCCAGTCCAACCCGGATTGCAGCTCAGGTTGTGTCAGGAATTGGCTTCCTGGCCGGTGGGGTCATTCTGCGAGAAGGTCTGACGGTTCGTGGCTTGAATACGGCGGCGACGATTTGGTGTGCGGCCGCCATTGGGACGTTAGCGGGGTCGGGCCATTTTAGCCAAGCCTTGGTGGGGTCAGTGGCGGTGTTGGCATCAAATCTTATTCTGCGTCCTTTGGGCCATCGGATTAATCAAGAACCCCTCAAAGGGAGTGAGGTGGAACTGTGTTATCATTGTTCGTTGATTTGTTTAGAAGATGATGTGACTCGGGTACGGGCCTTGTTATTGCAATCCTTGGGTTTAGGTCATATGCGGTTGCGATCGCTCCACAGTGAAGATCTCGAAACCCACAAGGGTCGCGTGGAAGTCAAAGCCAAACTTGTCACCCAAACGCGCGATGATGAACTCCTCGAACAAGCCATTAGCCGTATTAGCCTAGAACCGAGTGTGATTGCGGTTCGTTGGCGGGTGGTGGAACAGGAGTTTGGCTAACTGGTGGCAAAACCTTCTACAGTGTTAACTTTAACCGTAATTATCCCTTCACTTATGTCAGACGAACAACAAACTCCCCAATCTCAGCCAGACTCTCAACCTCAATCCGAGGCAGAATCCAGCAAGACCCCGAGTTTTGGCTGGAATCTGTATGCTGAGCGAATCAACGGCCGCTTTGCCATGATTGGCTTTGTGGCCTTGCTGATCCTAGAAGCGGTCACGGGGCAAACCTTTCTCAGTTGGATGGGTTTAACGTAACTGCCCATCATGGCCCAAACACTTCGACACCCGGTTTCTCACAGAAACCGAGTGTCTGGCTCCCAGCTATCCCTTACCCAAACACTTCGACACCCGGTTTCTCACAGAAACCGAGTGTCTGGCTCCCACTAGGTCTCAATTCTGCTCAACCGTTAACCGATAGCGTCCCCGTCCCGTGTTGTCATAACTGTTGACCACCACAATATAGTCTCGGGTTTCGGGTAAACGTACCCTTAACTCAGAGTCGGTATTCCCCGGACCGATATCATCATTTTGATCAATCAGATTCCCCTCATTATCAAACAGGAGCAAATAGGTATCAAATTCTGAGCTTTCGAGGCGAATAGTAATCGACTGTCCAGCTTCTCCTGAAAACCCATATTGATGGAAAAGACTGCCATCCTCGGGCAAGCTGGGATCGCCTGTACGCAAGACTCCCGTTTCATCGAGCAACAGACGACCCCGACGATTGGAACTCGGTTGACCACCTTGACTGCGAAGTGTGAGTTCGTAGTCACCAGACTCGCCACCCCGGAAGGAGTTCGCCAGCAGAATATAGGTCCCCGTTTCGGGCAGCTGGGTGACGATGCGGGCGTTGGTTCCCGATGCACTATCGTCGTCTTGGGCGACAGAGTTACCGTTGGAGTCGAGCAGAATCAGATAGGCGTCAAAGTCATTTGAGGTGAGATCTAATGACACTGTTTGTCCGGCCCGTCCTTCAAAGCTGTAGGCGTTGAAATAACTGTTATCTCCCGGTAAAACATTGGAGTCTGGTCCCAATGTGCCGCGAATCGGTGAGCCGTTGAGTTCCAAGGAACGGGGGGCTTGGGAACCGGGAAGGCGACTGCCGGTTCTGGCGGTTTCAGATCCCTGTCCTTGGCGAATGGCACTCAGGAAGGGTTGAACGTCGGTAATCGGGATGGCGAAACCAATGCCGATATTGCCGCTTTCGCGGCCGACGGAGAAGATGGCGGTGTTGACGCCGACCATTTGGCCGTTGGAGTTGAGGAGAGGCCCGCCGGAGTTGCCGGGGTTGATGGCGGCATCGGTTTGGATGGTTCCTTCGTCGGGGTCGATGCGGCTGATAATGCCGACGGTGAAGGTGGTTTCTAAGCCGAAGGGACTGCCGATCGCAAAGGCCCGCTGCCCGACGCGAACGGAGTTGGGGCTGGCAATGTTGATGGTGGGCAGGTTGCGAGCGTTACGAAGTTGTAGGGCGGCTAGGTCTTGGCCGTTGGGGTCAAAGCCGAGGATGTCGGCGGTATATTCGTCGCCGTTGGAGAGGCGGACGGTGACGCTTTGCCCGGAGGCTTGTTGGACGACGTGAGCGTTGGTGAGAACGAGGCCATCGGGGGTGATGATGCTGCCACTCCCGCTGGAGTTGCCGGCGATGATGGCGACGACGGCGGGGCTGGCTTGGTCGTAAACTCGGATGTTGGTCTGTTCGTCTTGGTTTTGGGCGATCGCCGGCTGGAGGGCCAGTTGCGGCAAGGGGGCAACGATTCCGGTCAGGAGTCCTAGGCTGAGGAGACTCGATAGGCTATGGCGAAACCAGAAGACAGTCATGATACGACTCGGCAAGGGGGTGTAAGGGTGGGTTAACGGACGGGAGTGGGTAAGTCTAGGGGTTGTCCGTCACGGTTATAGACCAGAATATCCCATTGACCATTGAGGTTGGCTTCAAAGGCGACAGTGCTACCATTGGCACTGAGGGTTGGGTTACGGACGGTTGCGTTGAGGTTTTCGGTCAAATTCCGCAATTGTCGGGTCTCCCGGTCGTAAATAAAGATTCCTGAGCGACCCTGACGGTTTCCGGCAAATACGATGTAGCGACCGTCGCTGGAGACGCTGGGGGTTTCGGCGATGGTGTCGAGGGCATTAAGTCCAGGGAGGGCAATCGTCCGTTGGCTTTGTCGGTCGTAGAGATAAATGTCCTGTCGTTGTTCTCGTTCAGAGACGAAGATGATATAACGGCCAGAAATGGACGGGGACAGGTCAGCGGCCAGAGAGTTCAACCCCCGGCCACCGGGGTCAACAGGGCTATTAATTAAACGGGGATAAGCGGCACAACCACTCAAGGCTGCAACCAAAACACCGCACAACCCCAAACGCAAAATACCAAACACCCGAAAACTATTCACTATTCACTATTAACTATTATTGGCGGCGATCAAGTTCGACGTTGGGACCACGGTCTAGGATTTCAATGTCCCATTGTCCCCGTCGTCCGGTTTGAAAGACGATGTAGCGACCATCGGGGCTGATTTTGGGCTGGCGAATCCAACCGCGATAGCCGCTGCTGAGGACTTGGGTACGGCGGGTGATGCGATCGTAGAGTTCGATTTCGGGGCGACCGCGATCGCTGGCTAAGTAAACGATATACCGTCCGCTATAACTTAAACTTGGGGACTCGGCGATCGCGTCATCCCGGTTCAAGTTGGGCAGGTTAATAAATTGCTGTCGCTGTAGGTTATACAGCAAGATACTTTGGGTTCCATCGCGACCGGAGACAAAGGCCAGCAAGCGTCCATCGCCACTGAGGGCCGGTTGTTGGTCGCGATAATAGCTATCGAGAGCGGCTGGGGGTTGGGGACCTCTCCCGACGCAGCCGCTGAGTCCACCTAAGCCAAAACTGATGGCGACGGATAGGGCCACGGGTTTGAGTCGCCGTCGCCAGTTCCATCGCCATCGTCGTTGGTCTCGTCTCCGATTCACCACAATTCGGGTTTGGCTGCGATCGCCTTAGCGATCGAACTGATTGGAGTTATCGTCTTCGAGTTCGTCGTCATAGGGATTAGGACCGAAGCGATCGCCATATTCGTCATCGTCGGGAAACGGAGGGTCATCGGAGACCACTGGAGGTGCTTGATCCCGCAGATTGGGGGTGCGATCATAAACGTCATAATCGCTGTCATCTCCTCGGTCAGTCTCTACTTTGGGCGAACGGGTCGGACCTGGCTCGTCGGCGTAAAAGTCGCTGTAGCGATCGTCAGCGTAGTCGTCGTCTAAACGCGCTTCAACTTGTTTTTTCGGACGTACGGGACGGTCTTGGGGGGGACGCGATCGCCGACGACTTGCATCGGCTTTGCTCGCCGGCCCTGAACTGCGGCTGGGGGGACGACGAGCCGGACGAGGTCCCACTGGGGCGTCGCCGTAGGGAGCGTCATAGGTCTCGTCGTCGTTCCAATTACTGTATTTCAAGTCCACCTGACGACTTTTGGCATCGGGCCGAGGTCGGCGTTTACGGGGCGGGGGGCCTTCACTGGCAGGACTACTGGGGGGACGACGACCGCTGGGGGGACTCCCTGGACTACGCCGTGTGGGAGGACGACGGGGTTCATCGCTATAGGTCTCTCGCGGCGATCGCCGAGGAACGTCTCGGCTTCCGGGAATGCGGCGGGTGGGG
>P_2C_Liq_1_UnCtyDRAFT_1000530_pt1 | contig 16344 bp, 19 predicted proteins | sample Pon2CUnioCityCA_2_FD_10234 | JGI IMG/M metagenome (IMG submission 10234) | reverse complement strand
AGAGAACAATTTAGAGGGGGTAGGAATATAGAATTCTTCCTTTTTAGACTCACAAATATTTTCGCCTAAATATCAAATCCCACAACTTTATGACTTGATCCTAAATTACTTCAGTAGTATTTAGACGGAATAAATCTTGTATTTTAAGTATCTTAAAATTGGATATAGGAAAATTAGACCTATAATCTGCTTGTAGGTATGTATTTTGCATCTGTTGGGGGACATTAATAATAGTAAAATTACAAATTATTTAATAAATAGCACTTTATTATTCATTTTATTAAATACATACTCAGAATTTGACGTCTTTCCCAACAAAATCTTACCCATTGGCGAAGAAACAGAAATAGCAAAATACACCACGTTATTAACGGTTAATTGTCCTGCAGAAATACTTAAAAAGTAATTTCCAGAAGTGGTATAAATTATACTACCTAAATGTGCCGCTTCTGAATTATTTTTGATGTCAATTTTAGACAATATCTGTTTCATTTTAGAAATTGCTGCGAATTGCTGACTTGCTTTTTCCATTTCTAACTGCAACATTGCTCTGCCTGTTTCGTGTTTATCTCCTGCAGAGCTTTTTGTCTCTGATTGTAGTGCTTTTTGGTTCGATGATATCATCTCTTCAACAGTTTGTAAACGCCTATTTACAAAATCTTGACATTGCTTAAAAAGTTGCTGCTTCACCTCCATAATCAATTCGAAATTGCAAACGCTCCATAATTTCCATGATGAGAAGTGGTAATAGAAAACGGTAATTTTTTGTTTTGTTGATATAAAAAAGGAATCCCTAATTCATTTTTTTGAAGTTGAACCGTCTCTGGAAAATAACACAAAATTTTCTGATGTATTATTTTGGTTTTATTTTTAATTTCATCAATAAAAAAAATATCGGAAACCATTTTTTTAGGGTTGGTGTCTTCTGCGATAGTATAAATATAATTATCTGTAAATGAATATTTTATATGATATTCTATTGACTCAACATTTACAAACCCTATATTATTTTTTTTAATTTGGCAAGAAAATATTTTGGGCGCAAAAAATCGTTTCTGATGTTCTTGAACATAACATTTATACGCAGCTTCTTTCATAGACCAAAACAACCAAACTTTAAAAAAAGGATTCTCAGAATTTAAAATTTCTATTTGTTCTTTTACCGTAAATAGCTTTTCTAAAAATCCTTTACGTTGCCAATTACTTTGTGTTTTTGCAAGATTTAAATCAACAAGATCATTGCCAACCATTAAGCGTTCATTTTTTCTTGAATAATTGCTACAGTAGCCTTAACAGATAGCATTTGCTCCATAGAATCGTTATCAATTTCTATCTTGAATTCATCTTCTACATCTAAAATTATATCTACCAAATTGGCAGAGTTTATTTCTAAATCTTTAATAAAATCGGTTTCTTCATTCATATTTTTAAAACCTTCTTCATTCTGCACATAAGGCTTTACGATGGTCGTTAATTTTACTATGATTTCTTCTTTTGTCATGTTATATAAATTCTTTTCAGACCTCACAGGTTTTGAAAACCTGTGAGGTCTTTTTTGTCAAACCTTTGAATATTTTTTAAAGATAACACATGCATTTACATCACCAAAACCAAAACTTGCTTTTGCTAAAAAATTTATCTTTTTTTCAAGAATTTTCTGAGGAATTTTATCTTTTGTAATCAAATCTAAAATTTTTGGATGCACATCTTCACAATTAATATTTGGAAACACAAATTGATGTTTAACTTGTAAAACTGAGGCCACAGATTCAATAGCACCGGAAGCTGCTAAACAATGCCCAACTTGCGATTTTAAAGAATTAATCAAAGGAAAATCACTCCCTTTTCTTTGTAACGCTTTTGTCCAATTTTCAATTTCTAAGCCGTCTTTAGATGTTGCAGTCAAATGTCCATTTATTGCATCAATTTTATCCGCAGAAATATTCGCATCAATTAAAGCGTCTGTGATACATTTTTGAACAGCCTCTGCATTTGGCGCAGTTAAAGTGCCTCCATTTCTTTGTCCGCCAGAATTTACGTTTCCTCCTAAAACCTCTGCATAAATCGTGGCTTTTCTTTCTAAAGCACTTTCTAAAGATTCTAAAACTAGTGCTCCTGCCCCACTTCCAGGCACAAAGCCAGCTGCAGTTGCACTCATAGGTCTAGATCCTTTTTCTGGAGATTCATTATGTTTATAACTCATTACACGCATTGCATCAAAACCGCCCCAAGTGTATAGGCTGCTATCACTAGAACTGCCCACTAACATTCGTTTTGCGTTACCATATTTTATGCGTTCAAAACCCAATAACAATGCTTCTGTGCCTGTTGTGCACGCTGATGAATTTGTGGTAACTTGATTGCCAAAACCTAGAATTCCACCTAAATATGCAGAAATTCCACTTGCCATCGTTTGTACCACAGAAGTGCTTCCTAAACGTCTTACTTTTTGGTCATCTATTTTGTAAATTGATTCTCTAAATTTTTCAATTCCTGAGGTTCCTGTACCGAAAATTAATCCTGAATCGTAATCTAAGTTAGAGTTTTCATCCACAATAAAACCAGCATCTTTCCAGGCATCAATGGCAGCCATACAACCATATAAAATAGAGGTACTGTTAAAGCCTCTTAATTGTAAAGGCGATAAATATTCTAGTTTTTTTTCTTCGGAAATCGATGGAATTCCTCCAATACAACATGAAAAACCTTTGTCTTTTAAATGTTGATGAAACGTAATTCCTGAAGTTCCTGCCTTTATTGCTTTTGTAAATTCTTGCAAGCCCACGCCATTTGGCGCAACTACTCCTAAACCTGTAATTACGACTCTGATATTATTTTTTAACACGGATTTCATAGATTTTCACTGATATAATATTCTCTAAAACTTTTCTAGACCTCTAAGGTTTTAAAAAAAAATGAGGTCTGCTGACTAAACTATTATCATTCCTGAAATAGTTCCTCTACACACCAACTCATTTTTCTCATTTATCATTTTTACTTTACACTTTAACTTATTGAATCTAAAATAAACTTTTTTTGACTTTACAATTCCTGAAGTTCCTGCCTTTATTGCTTTCGTAAATTCTTGCAAGGCGACACCTTTTGCGGCAACAACTCCTAAACCTTTTATATCTACTCTGTTTTTCAAATTTTGTTGTTTTTTTGATTTGAATTTCAAAGATTAAAATGTAGTTTATCAGACCTCACAGGTTTTTAAAACCTGTGAGGTCTATATTGACTTTATCATTCCAGAAATAGTTCCCCTACACACCAACTCATTTTTCTCATTTATCATTTTTACTTTACACTTTAACTTATTGAATCTAAAATACTCTTTTTCTGAAATTATAAGTACTTTCTCGTTTGGTAGAACCGGTAAATAAAAATCAACTTGATTTGAAGTTAGCGCAATTTGTGGTTTTTTTTGTGATAATATTTCATCTTTCATCAAATAAATTCCCAAACAAACCACCCCAATTTGTGCCATCGTTTCTGTTAAAATAACACCAGGAGTAATTGGATTGTCTTTAAAATGGCCTGCGTAAAAAAACTCATTTTCTTTGAAGGTATAGTTTCCTATTATTCCGTTTTTCGATATTTCAGTGAGTTCATCAACAAACAAAAATGGTTTTCTGTAGGGTAAATTTTTTATGATTTGTTTTGAATTCATTTTTGTTGTTTTAACAAGACCTCACAGGTTTTAAAAAGGTGTGAGGTCTTTTCTTATTACTCTAATGTTATAGATTCTAAAATAGTCACTTCTTTAATTTTATGAGCATCTATAAAATTTTGTTTATCATCAAAAAGAGTAATAAAATCTGCTCTCAATAGTTTTGTGGGTTTATCAGATAAAAGAGAATTATATGAAGAATATTTATAATTCCTAAAATCATCAATAAAATTATGATGGGTTGGATTTAAATGAATATATAAAATCAAATTTTTTAGATATTCTTCACTATCTAACTTAATTCTTGAAAATCGGTCTTTAAATAAACTTCCTGTTCTTCCATATTTTTTATTTATACTTTTCGAATATGCATTAAATAGGTTTGAAAATGATTGTGATATTTGTTTTGATAAAACTTCTTCTTTAGTTTTTATGATGAAGTGAAAGTGATTTTTTAATAAACAATAAGCCAATATATCAGAAGTTTTAGAAAGGTGTTTCTTTACTAATTTTAAAAAATAACTATAATTCTGTTTTTCAATAAAAATATCTTCTTTATTGTTTCCACAATTATAAATATGATAAAAAGAATCTTCAAATAAAATCTCGTATTTCATAAAAATTACTTTTTTTTGAGACCTCACAGGTTTTAAAAACCTGTGAGGTCGTATTCTGACCCGAAATTACCACTCTAACAATATTCTTTGCGCAGAAAACCCCGGACCAAAACTTAACATAATACCACGTTCTCCTTTCTTTGGGTTTCTATCCATAAATCGCTCTAAAACGTATAAAACAGTAGCACTAGACATATTGCCATACAAACGCAATACTTCTTTGGTATCGTCTATGTTTTTTCCTAAAACGCCAAATAAATCTTCTACAGTCTGTACAATCTTTTTTCCACCAGGATGAAAAATCAAATGATTAATATCGTCAATGGTTAACTTATTTTTTTCTAAAAAAGGATGAATTATTGCAGGAAAATGATCAGAAATTTTTTGTGGAACTTCTTTGTCTAATATCATTTGTAATCCTGAATTTACCAAATTAAAACCCATCATGTGTGTGGCATCATAAAAATGATACATGGCTTCATCTACAATTGTTGGGCCCTCGTCTTCATCAAAAGAAGATAAAATAAGGCTAGATGCTCCATCACCAAAAATGGCCGCACTTACAATATTGGCCATTGAATAATCTTCTAACTGAAAGGTTGCTGTGGGTGCTTCTACAGCAACTACAGCTGCTCTTTTATTCGGATTCGATTTTAAGAAATTCTTTGCATAAATTATACCTGAAACGCCTGCTGCACAACCCATTTCTGTAACTGGCAAACGCACAATATCTTGTTTCATTCCCAATGAATTTATCAAATAGGCATCTACAGAAGGAATCATAATCCCTGTGCAACTTACAGTTATTATATAATCTAAATCTGTTGATTTTAAATTGGCTTTGTCTAATGCTTTTTTGAGGGATTTTTCTGCTAATTGCGTAACCTCTCTTTTGTAAATATTATTTTTATCCTCAAAAGAAGTGGCTGTAAATACTTCTTCAGGATCCATAATCGAATAGCGTTTGTCAACCCCTGCTCCTTCAAAAAGTTTAATTACTTTTCGTTTAAAACGAGTATCTCTATCTTGCATCCACAATTGTACAAACGGAATGATATCTTTCGTTTCTCTGTAATATTTTGGTAGTTGTTTGGCTACTGCTGTTATTTTTACTTTCATATTTATTTTTTACAACGAGATTCGCTGCGGTTTTGCACTGAAATTCTCGGAGATCTTTTTTGAATTTTTGATTTATATACCTACAAGGTTTTAAAAACCTTGCAGGACTTTAATAACTAATTTGTAATGATCCATAAATACCTAAAAGCCCACTTCCATTTTATATTTGGTTTCACCTCAAGTTTAATAGACATACTTTTTAATTCTTTTCGTTTAAAGCCTCTTAAAACAGAGGTTAATCCGTCTTCAATAATCATTTTATTTTTGATAAATAAAGACAATAACAAAAATAAATAATAGGCTAATTTATGTCTGTGTAAATCGTTAACCACAATGCCTATTTTGGTTTGTTTTAAAGTGTTTTTTAAAAAAGAAATCAATTCTGGTTCCTTAAAATGATGCAAAAACAAGGTGGCTAACACTACATCAAATTCTTGTTTTTGAAATTCGACAGAAAAAATATCTTGTGTTTTAAAGCTCAGTTCTTGATATTCTAAAGACAATTCGTTTGCATATTCGATGGCNGTTGGGTTTGCATCTACGCCCAGTAATTTAAATTTATACTTGTGTTTTCTACCAAATTTAGCCACATCTCTTAAAATATCTCCATGGCCACAACCAATATCTACAATCGTAATTTCTTGTTCTTTAGGGTGATGTTTTAAAATCGATTTTAATCCGTTTACAGTTACCTTATTCCCTCCTAACCAACGATTTATATTTTCTAATTTATCTAAAGTATCGCGCAATAAATCACCACCAATAGAAAAATCATCCATCAATTCTTCTTTATCTGTTCTATGTTTGGTGCTTATAAAAATGTCCATTAAATATCTATTGGTTTTCCATGGGTTTGCTTAATAATAATGGGTAACAAAAAAGGAAATCTTCTTAGAATTTGCAATAAAACATTTGCAATTTTATCGCTTCTAAATAACATTGCGATAAAATGTCCTACTTTTAAACGCCATTTAAATTGCTTTTTCCATCTTGAAATATACTTGTTTTCGAGTTCTTTTCGTGTTAAAATATTACCTTCTATATAATTTAGAACCAATTTAGATGCAATTTGAGCAGATTGAATTGCCATACTCATTCCATTTCCACACAGTGGATGAATCATTCCTGCAGCGTCACCACACATTATCATATGATTTTCTACTGGATTTTTGGTTTCAAAAGAAATCTGACTAATGGACAATGGCTTGGTCCAAATTGGATTTGTATTTTTAAAAATATCTTTTAAAAATGTATTTTTAAATACTATATTTTTTTGAAAATCATCAATATTTTTATGCTTTTTAAAAGCTGAATAATTTGTTATATAACAGAGATTTATAGCATTATTTTCTACTTTAGAAACCCCACAATAGCCGCCCTTAAAATTATGAAGTGCCACCAAATCTGAAGGAAAATCTCCTTTTACGTGAATTTTTACCCCCAAATAAGGCGATTTTTTTCTAATAAAATCACGCTGTAATTTTACGTCTAACAAAGAACGTTTACCAAAAGCACCAATTGCGATTTTTGATCTAAAATTGTTGTTTTCTTTAGTTTCTACGGTAAAAATGTCATTGTTAAAACCGACATTTAAAACCGAATCTTGTAAAATTACTACCCCATTTTCTTTGGCTTTTTCTGATAAAATAAAATCCAATTGATGGCGAGAAATTCCGAATCCACCCAAAGGTAATTTTGCAGAAAGTAGTTTATTATTTGTTGTGGAAATTTGAAAATCATCAATTTTTACTGCACCAAAATCGAAAGGATTAACCTCTAAAAATTGTAAATATGGCAACACTTCGTTAGAAATATACTCGCCACAAACCTTGTGCTTTGGATAGCTATTCTTTTCAATGAGCAACACCTTTTTACCTGCCTTCGATAAATGAATTGCGTTGCATAAACCCGCTAAACCTCCGCCAATTATAATAATTTCAAAATATTTTTTTTGTTTCAAGTGCTATTTTGTTCCTTTAAACTTTACATTAATTTTCACAGCATTAGACAACACAAAACCACCTCCACTCACCTTAAAATCTTTTCTATTAATTGTAAAATTTGCCAGAATGGTAACGGTTTTTTCATTTTGAACAATTTCTAAAGGCACCACAATATTCTTTGTAATTCCTTTAATTGTTAAGCTTGCATTTAAAGAAAATTTTTGGCCGTCTTTCTTTTCTATTTTTATAGATTTTAACTGAATCTTCTTGTAATTTTCTAGGTCAAAATAAGCTTTTTTTAAAATGTGATTGTCTCTACTTTCAATACCTGTAGAAATGGATTTTACTACAATTTCTGCATTCAGATAACTTTCTGTAAGTTGATCTGCATTAAAATTGGTAGTTATTTTTACATCATTAAAATATCCATCAACATTAACCCCAAAATTTTTAATGGTAAAGACCACATTGGTTTCTTTATTGTTCTGTTTCCATTCTTGCGCAGAAGAAGTAAAAACCAAACTAAAAATTATGCCTATTGCTATTTTTTTTATCATTATTGTAAAGTTAGCTAATTAATTACCAATTCTGCTAATTCTTCTCCCACCAAACTACCAATTGCCACTCCCATTCCACCTAACCTAACTCCACAAAAAACGTTATTAGACAGTTGTTTTACGATTGCTTTTTTCTGATTTCCAACACCCATAATACCACTCCATCTGTGTTCAATTTCAAAATTGATGTTTGGTAAAATGGTTTCTTTTAGGATTCTTTCTAATTCATTTTGAATGATTGTTGTCTGACCAAATTCAGCAGTTTCTTCAGTTTTAAAATCGAGATTTCTACCACCACCAAACAGGATTCTGTGATCAATATTTCTAAAATAATAATAGCCTTTATCTAGATGAAAAGTTCCTTTTATTTTTAGGTTTTTTATGGGTTTTGTTATGAAAACTTGTGCTCTTGCGGGTTGTAAGTTTTGTTGTACTAACTGCGATGCAAAACCATTCGTAGCAATGCATAATTTATTTGTGTAAAAATCTGATCTGTTGGTTTTTAATTCTATTTCACCGACTTTTTCTTGATAACTCTGTAACTCAATATTATTTAAAATTTTAACACCTAAAGATTGCACTTTTAATAACAATTGAGCTACCATTTTACCAGTATCTATTTGTCCCTCAAAATTATTGGTGATATAGGTTTTATATATGTTTTGAAAACCAAAAACATTTGTAGTTTCTGAAAAAACATCCGCATTAAAAATGGATTTTAATAGTTGATTTATTTGTGCTTTTTTAGAAATACACTCCTCAAAAAAAGGTTCATTTTCGCACAATTCGAAACCTTTGTTTTGTTGAAAATCGATGTTTTGATCACCCAAATTTTGTCTTAATAATTGAAGGCCTTTCCAACGTTTATCAACCAAATTAAAAACTTCTTGTTCTGTATGTGTTTTTAAATCGTCTATTAATTCTGATAAACTACCAAAACAGGCAAAGCCAGCATTTTTAGTGCTTGCTCCTTGAGGTAACATTCCTTTTTCGAGAATTAAAACATTCGCTTTTGGATACTTTTTCTTTAAAGCCAAAGCACAATTTAAACCCACAATTCCGCTACCAACAATGGTAAAATCGATGTTGGTAAACCATTCTTTTAATTCCCAGTAACTGTAGTTCATTATTATTTTGATAGTTTGTTTAGACCTCACAGGTTTTAAAAACCTGTGAGGTCTTTGATACTTTAATTTACAGTTGCTTTTCGAAACAAATACTGTTTTCCATTGCTACATACTGTCCGTAATTTGGTATCACTTTATACTTACATTTGTGATAAAATTTTACGGCTTCAATTTGTCTTTTTCCTGTTTCTAAAACACATTTTTTGTACCCCAATTCTTTTGCCCAAGCTTCTAATTCGTTTAGCATTTTTTGAGCGATTCCTGTTCCTCTATTTTCTGGAGAAAGATACATTCTTTTTACTTCCATACAAAGTTCATCAAACTTTTTAATCGCTCCACAACCCACTGCAATTTCATCTGCATAAACAAGAACTACGTGTTCTAAAGCAGCTATATGATTAAATTGGTTGTAAAAATCGTGTTCATCGCCATCTGTAATTTTAAGATAATCATCTAACTTTTTTACAAGGTTTTTAAAATCTGTATTTTTTGAGTTTGTTCTTATAATCTTCATTTTTTACGTTTTCTAAACTCACTATTTTTTTTATGCAGCAACGAATTCTGCACTAGAAATCAAATTGTAACTGTACCCAAACCGGGTCTTTCTTTTCTGTGTTTAAATTACTAAATGATAGCCCTAGTAAACGTACAGAATTTTTTAATTTTTCTTGATATAAAAGCTCTTTAACAATCGGAAAAAACTCACTTTTTTTACTGATAAAGTGATGTATTGTTTTACTTCTTGTTTGTTGTGTAAAATCTGAGAACTTTATTTTTAATGTAATTGTTTTTCCTTTCGTGTTGGCTTTTAGCATTCTTTTCTCAATTTCATCTGCAATGTTATCTAGTTTTTCTATCATAAAAATTTCTGAAGAAATATTCTCAAAAAAAGTGCGTTCTGCACCCACAGATTTTCGAATTCTATTGGGTTTTACTGGACTATTGTGAATTCCCCTAACAATATTGTAATAATGAGTACCCGATTTTCCAAAAAAATTGGTAAGCTCTTCTAAAGATTTTTTCTTTAAATCATTCCCAACAAAAATGCCCAAATTATACATTTTAGCAGCAGTTACTTTACCAACTCCATAAAACTTATTCACGGGTAACTCTTCTAAAAATTTGATAACCTCTTCTGGATGAACCGTTTTTTGTCCATTAGGTTTATTAATATCCGAAGCCACTTTTGCAATAAATTTATTGATAGAAATCCCTGCTGAAGCTCGTAAACCTGTTTCCTCAAAAATACGCTGTCTTATTTCTCTGGCAATATCATTTGCAGACGGATTTCCTTTTTTATTTTCGGTAACGTCTAAATAGGCTTCATCTAAAGAAAGCGGTTCTACCAAATCTGTATATTCATAAAAGATTTCTCTAATTTTTGCTGATAACTCTTTGTAGCGTACAAAATCTGAATTTACAAAAATGATATGTGGACATTTTTTTCTAGCCAATACATTGCTCATTGCAGATTTTACCCCAAATTTTCGAGCTTCATAACTTGCAGCAGAAACCACACCTCTGTCTCCACCTCCACCAACAGCAATGGCTTTCCCTCTTAACTCTGGGTTATCTAATTCTGCTACAGAGGCATAAAAAGCATCCATATCTATGTGAATAATTTTTCGGTAAGGAAGTTGTAATTCCATTTTTTAAAATTACAAAACATGGTTTTTCTTTGCTAAAAAAGCTGTACATTTATTTTTTAAATTGGGGCATTAGCTCAGTTGGCTAGAGCGTTACGCTGGCAGCGTAGAAGTCATCAGTTCGAATCTGATATGCTCCACTATTTTTTTAAAAAGTTGATACAAATATCAATGGTTTCTTCTAGTTCTTTTGATAAAGCTTCTTTCTCCCAAGGATGAGAAACGTTAAAAACGTGATCGGCATTTTTAATAATTTGATACTCGCTATTAGCATTCCATTTTTTTAGGTTTTCAGCTTCATCATTCAAAACTGAGGTATCCTTATCTCCGTGAATTATTAAATGTGGAATTGTTAAATTCTGTGTAGCTTTTTGAATATTTAAACGTGCTTCATTTTGTTTAAAATCTTCGTAAAACTGATAAAAATGGGGCATATTTTGTTTGGTTCTTCCATTAACCACATATTTTACGCCTTCTTTTTTCCACTCTTCTAAATCGCCAATTGTAGCTGTTCTCTTTCCGAAATCACAAACGCCAGCCAAAGTAATTACCTTTTTTACTCTTGTATCTTCGTTGGCTTTTAATAGTACAATTCCTCCTGCTCTGCTGTGTCCAACAATTGAAATATCATCAATATCAATTTCATTTTTGTAGCTTTCTTCGGATGAAATCCAGTCTAAAACACTTTCTAAATCGTCTAGTTCTTTGGTATAATTATTATTTCCAAAAGCTTCTAAATCTGGAAAATCTATAGGTTGTTTAACAGTGCCACCATTATGAGAAAAATTAAACTTTATAAAGAAAAATCCAGCTTTTGCAAATGCTGTTGCCATTAAATTCCAAGCGCCCCAATCTTTAAAACCTTTGTATCCATGGCAAAAAACAACTACTTTTTTGGGTTGATGCGTTGCCGAGTAAAAAACGTCGGTTACAATTGGTTTTTGATGTTTTCCATCAACCACTATATTTTTTATAATATACATTACATGAATAATTTTATGAGTGTAACAACTGCCACTAATCCTGTTAATATGGATAAGACTAAATTGACGTCTCTAATTAATTTTCCTGTTTTTTTCTGAATAATTTTAGCAAATTTTCCATACAAGAATAAAATATAAAAGGTACCTAAAACAGAGCCTAATATAAAAAATAAAATAGGAATTGTATCAAAATAAAACAGGGTAAAATTATCTAACAACACTATTATTCCACAAAAAAAAGGAACAGCAAACATGTTTAAAAGCGATAATGTAATACCCGTTAGAAAAGGATTTTCTTTTTTGGTTTTTTTTACATCAACGTTAACCTTACTTTTTTTAGATTCGCTATAAAAATAGAGAGACAGCAACATAAAAATTACAATTCCAACTTTATCAAAAGTTTCTAAAATTTTTGGGTTTTCGGTAATATACTTTGTTAAAATAACAGCAATATATATTTGTGGAACCACTAAAAGAGCAACCCCTAAAGCATATTTATTTGCAGCATTGCTTCCTTTTTCTAAACTAATTTTTAAGGCTGTCATGTTCAACATACTTGGGGTAATTGAACCCACGAACGAAAAGAAAAATCCGAAGAAAAAAAGAGAAGCTATAGTCATTTTTAAAAACTTATGTAAAGATTGGTTTTTAAAATAAATTGTACAAAAAAACGCATCAAAAAAATTGATGCGTTTTACGAATGTATTTATAAAGAACTGTTAAATAATTCCTTGTGCTAGCATTGCATCTGCCACTTTTACGAAACCTGCAATATTGGCTCCTTTAACATAGTCTATAGAACCATCATCATTTTTACCATATTGTACACAAGAATCATGAATATCTTCCATAATGTCTTTCAGTTTTTCATCAACCTCTTTACGAGACCAGCTTAAACGCAATGAATTCTGACTCATTTCTAAACCAGAGGTTGCAACACCACCAGCATTACTTGCTTTACCTGGTGCAAATAAAATTCTTGCATTTTGAAAAGCGTGCATAGCATCTGGTGTAGAAGGCATATTTGCACCTTCAGAAACACACATACAACCATTGTCTATTAAAATTTTTGCTTCTTCACCATTCAACTCATTTTGGGTTGCACATGGTAACGCAATATCACATTTTACAGACCAAGGTCTTTCTCCTTCAAAATATTTTCCTGACGGATATTTATCAATATATTCGCTAATTCTTCCTCTTCTGTTGTTCTTTAAATCCATAACGAATTTTAACTTCTCGCTATCAATGCCCTCTTCATCATAAATGTAACCTCCAGAATCTGATAAGGTAAGTACTTTTGCGTTTAATTCAATCGCTTTTTCAGCAGCAAACTGCGCTACATTTCCTGATCCAGAAATTACTATACGCTTTCCCTTAAAAGAATCGTTTTTGGTTTTTAGCATATTTTCAGCAAAATATACGGTTCCATACCCTGTTGCTTCTGGTCTAATTAAAGAACCTCCCCAAGAAGCACCCTTACCTGTTAAAACTCCAGTAAATGTATTGTTTAGTTTTTTATACATACCAAACATAAAACCAATTTCTCTTGCACCAACACCTATATCTCCAGCAGGAACATCTGTATTATGACCAATATGTCTAAATAATTCTGTCATAAACGCATGACAAAAACGCATAATTTCGTTATCTGATTTTCCTTTCGGATCAAAATCAGAACCACCTTTTCCTCCACCCATTGGTAAAGTAGTTAGTGAGTTTTTAAACACCTGCTCGAAAGCTAAAAACTTTAAAATACTTGCATTTACAGTTGGATGAAAACGCAAACCGCCTTTATATGGCCCAATTGCAGAATTCATTTGTACTCTATACCCTCTGTTAACCTGAATTTCTCCATCATCATCTACCCAACAAACGCGAAAGGAAATTAATCGTTCAGGCTCTACCATTCTTAAAAGAACGTTTTTCCCGAAATAAATATCATTTTCAATGATATAAGGAATTACAGTTTCTGCAACTTCTTGTACAGCCTGTAAAAATTCTGGTTCATGACCATTACGTTGTTCTACCAACTCCATGAAACCGTCAATTTTGGATTTAATACTTTCCTCCATAATTTTTTGTGATATTAATAAAAATTTAGTGGAGCAAAGATAGTTAATTTTCAATATCACAAAATAAAAAAGTTTTCTTCATTTTTTTGCGAATGCCTGATTTCAATCGATTTCGGTAGCTGCCTATCTTTTATTGCCAAATACAATCTTTAACTCTCTAAAAAAGTTTAAATTTGTACTTTAATTTTATTTTAAAATGTTAGATAAAGTAAAGGAATTAATTGGAGAAGTTGAAGCATTTAAGGCAACAACTAAAGATGAAGTAGAGTCTTTCAGAATTAAATATTTGGGAAGTAAGGGTTTACTAAAAGGTTTGTTTTCTGAATTTAAAAATGTTGATGCTGCATTGCGTAAAGATTTTGGTCAGGCATTAAATAATCTTAAAAAATCTGCTGAAAGTAAAGTTGCCGAATTAAACGATGTACTTGAAAATGCAGTTGAAGAAAAAGGGGTTTATGGCGATTTAACACGCCCTTCTGAACCTATTGAGTTGGGTTCTCGTCATCCTATATCCTTAGTAAAAAATCAAATTATTGAAGTTTTTAATAGAATTGGCTTTACAGTTTCTGAAGGGCCAGAAATAGAAGACGATTGGCATAATTTTACAGCGTTGAACTTGCCAGAATATCATCCTGCAAGAGATATGCAAGACACGTTTTTTATAGAACAAAATCCTGATATTTTATTACGTACACACACCTCTTCTGTACAAGTACGTTATATGGAAAATAATACACCCCCTATTCGTACTATTTCTCCTGGAAGAGTTTTTAGAAATGAAGATATTTCTGCAAGAGCACATTGTATTTTTCACCAAGTAGAAGGTTTGTATATAGATACCGATGTTTCTTTTGCTGATTTAAAACAAACACTTTTATACTTTACTAAAGAGATGTTTGGAAAATCTAAAATACGTTTACGTCCTTCTTATTTTCCGTTTACAGAGCCAAGTGCAGAGGTTGATATTTATTGGGGATTAGAAACTGAAACCGACTACAGAATTACCAAAGGTACAGGTTGGTTAGAAATTATGGGTTGTGGAATGGTAGATCCTAATGTTTTGAAAAATTGTAATATAGACCCAACAAAATATTCTGGTTACGCCTTTGGAATGGGCATAGAACGTATTGCAATGTTGTTGTATCAAATTCCTGATATTAGAATGTTTTATGAAAATGACAAGCGTTTTTTAGAGCAGTTTAAATCTGTACTTTAAAAGCCTATCCTAACTTTCCAAAATTGAAGCAACTATTATGTTCTCAAAAAGAATTAAAAATTTGGCTTTAACAAAAATGGAAAAAAGTAACATTTAAAAAAATAATTAACCAAACAGTTTCTCCTTTTGGGAGAAAGGGGGGCAATGAAAAAAGACATAAAAATACCAGAAGTTACCAATGTAGAAATGGCTATTGTTTACGAATACAATGACATTTATAAAACAGACGATTGGAATGTGTATCTCATCAACAATAAAAATGTTGATTTAGAAATGCTTGTAATTGTTTCGCAAGGATTTTCTGAGACCAAAACCACTTCGTTATTACGTAAAAAGATAAACAAATTACCTGCAAACTCTTTTGCAAAAATTGAGTTAATACAACCTGACCTATTCAAACTCAATAACCGTTTTCAAGTCACTTTTTTTGAAGGAAACACATTATATGAAAAGACGTTTCTGTTCAAAGAAAATACAGTTAAAGAAGGCTCTTTACGAATGATTGATGAAATTAAAAAACGCGGGGTTTTAGTAAAGTAACACAAACAGTTTGTCACCCTGAAAGGGTCTCACACAACAGTGAGCAACAACAGACAGAGATTCTTACAGAATGACAAAACTGGGTGGAACCTGCGTGAAAACCGGATGTAAAGTGTTTGAGAAAACCGTAAAAAACACGTTCTGTTTGTCTCCCTGAAAAAGTCTTGTGCAAGAGTGAGCAACAGTATGCAAAAGATTCCTACGGAATGACAAACTGTGAGGAAAAAGAGAACGAAATAATATTTAGTTTTACCGAAATTTTACCTCTACCTTTCTTAGGTAAATTATCCCAAAAACCCAATAATCAAATACAACACAGTAGTAATTACACCACCAAATAACGCATAAGGCAATTGTGTTTTTACGTGGTCTATATGATCACTGGCGGAAGCCATAGAAGATATAATTGATGTATCAGAAATTGGCGAACAATGGTCTCCAAAAATTCCTCCACCTAAAGTAGCAGCAACCACAATGGTAATATCTGCATTATGCATATTTGCCATCGGCACTGAAATTGCCAACATAATCGCAAAAGTTCCCCAAGAAGTACCTGTAGAAAAGGCAATAAAAGAACTCACTACAAAAACAACTGCTGGCAACAATTCTGGCGATAACCAAGGCTCTGTAATATTTGCCACATAATTTCCGGTATCTAAAACCTTACAAGCATCACCAATGGCAAAAGCCAATAACATCAACAATGCTAAAGGCATTAACTCGCTAATTCCTTTTAAAGTTAAATCGATTGCTTCTTTTGGTTTTAATATTCCTTGAATAAAATACATCACAATTGCCACTAAAATTGCAGTAATTACCGCATATAAAACGGATGACGAACCTGAGCCCTC
>P_2C_Liq_1_UnCtyDRAFT_1000529_pt1 | contig 16360 bp, 9 predicted proteins | sample Pon2CUnioCityCA_2_FD_10234 | JGI IMG/M metagenome (IMG submission 10234) | reverse complement strand
AGGCGTGACATGGGCTGTGGCTTGTCCATTGCATTCATATCGTTGCCAAATGCGGTGGCGCGAGCCTCGGCGCTCGGGCCGTTGCTCGGGGCGACCGCACGTTTTGGCGGGATGAGAGACGCCATGACATCGCGCGCGGTGGCAAGGCGCGGGCGTTTGACGGCTTCGGCCGCGGTGCGCGTGACGCGCTCTAGCGTTTCGGTATATATTTCAAGTGCTTGCGAAGGCGTGAGTACGCCTGCTTCGGAGAGGAGTCGCACAGAATGCAGCAGCGGATCATTGGCTTCTTCGGCCTCGACAGCGGTTTTGGACATATAGCTTGTGGGCATATCCGCTCCCGCGTGGCCATAGAGGCGCACCGTTCGCAGATGAAGGACAGCAGGTTTGCGGCGGCGGCGCACATAGTTTGCGGCACGCTGGGCGGCCGCGTAAGCATCATAGAGATCAAGCGCATCACCGTGAAAATACTTCAGCCCTGGGCGGTTTTGAAAGCTGGCGGCGATCCAGCCCTCTGGCGTTGGGGTCGAGATGCCAATGCCGTTGTCTTCGCAGATAAAGAGAAGCGGCAGGGGGCTTGATTGATAGGAGGCCCAACCCGCCGTATTAAACGCGCCTTGAGCCGTGGAATGATTGGCGGAAGCATCGCCAAAGGAGCAGGCAACGATGGCGTCTTCTGGCAAGAGCTGGTGCTCTGGCGGATGGCGGCGGGCAAGGCCGACGCTATAGGCTGCGCCCACGGCTTTGGGCAGGTGGCTGGCGATGGTTGAGGTTTGGGGCGGAATCATGAGTGCGCGTGAGCCAAGCACCTTGTGGCGCCCGCCTGAAATCGGATCTTCCGAGGAGCAGGCAAAAGACAGGAGCATATCCCAGAGCGCGGATTGGCCCGGCACCTGCTCGGCGCGCGCCAGTTGAAAGGCGGCGTCGCGATAGTGCAGGAAGGCCATGTCATCGGGGCGAAGGGCGGCGGCCACGGCGGCCATGCCCTCATGGCCTGAAGAGCCAATAGTGTAAAAACCCTGACCTGCCTTTTGCATGGCGCGGCTGGTGCGGTCGAGCGCGCGGCTGAGGCATTGGGTGCGAAAGAGGCCCGCGGCCTCGGCCTTGGACAGCGCATCTGTCGCAGGTTTGCCGCTTGGAAAGTCTTCAGCGGCCACGCGTGTGAGAAAATTTGTGTGAACGATTTCGGCGCGGTCCATGGAGGGCCTTTCAAGGCTGGGTCGGGTGGCTGTCTCTTTGGGCAGCTTTGCCGCAGAACGCGCAGAAGACAAATAGAAATATGTCGTCTTGCGTTCATCTTTGGTGTCTGGGGCTGGCGCTGTCTGCGGGGCTGTGGTTTTCTCGCGGAAATATTGAGTTGGGGGAGAGACCATGAGCAGATTTTGGCAGGTGGCGCTAAAGCAACATTGGACAATTGAGGCCAAGCTGACGCAGCTTGACGGCGAATATGACCTCAACTTTCTCGCGGAGGCGGCGGGGCAGGGCTATGTGCTCAAGGTCATGCGAGCGGGCTGTGAGGCGGCGTTTGTTGCGCTTCAGTGTAACGCTTTTGAGCATATCGCTGCGAAAGCACCTGAGGTGCCTCTTCCCCATGTGGTGAAGACCTCTTCAGGCGCGCAGTATGCCACAGTAATCGATGAGGCGGGCGAGGCGCGCCTCGTCTGGCTGTTGGAGAAATGTGAGGGCCGTGTTTATGCAGAGACGCGCCCCAAATCGCTCGCGCTTGTCGGTGAGGTGGGCGCAAAGCTTGGCGCGATGGATCGTGCTCTGGCTGATTTTGAGCATCCCGCTTTGGAGCGTGACTTCAAGTGGAACTTGATGCAGGCGGGGTGGATTAGCGGCGCGCTTGACATCATAGCGCAGCCTGAGCGGCGGGCTTTGCTCGCTGAGATTATGGCGCAATATGAAGCTATTTTGCCCGCACTCACGGCCTTGCCACAGGTGGCCATTCACAACGATCTTAATGATTATAACATATTGGTAAGCAGCTCGCTCCAGCGTGCGCCGCATATCACGGGGCTGATTGATCTGGGTGATATGTGCGCAAGCCCGAGGATTTGCGACCTTGCGATTGCTTGTGCCTATCTGGTGCTCGATCAAGATGCGCCCGAGCAGGCGTTGGCGGCGGCGGTGGCGGGCTATCACGCCGCCTATCCGCTGACAGGGGCGGAGCTCGATCTGCTTTGGCCGCTCTTGCGGATGCGGCTTGCCGTGAGTGTGGTCAACTCCACACTGATGGCAAAAGAAACGCCTGATGACCCTTATGTGCTGATTTCGCAAGCGCCTGCTTGGGCTTTTCTGGAGCGCGAAATCGAAGACACAGGGCTTCTGCGCGCGCGTCTTCGGGCGGCTTGTGGTTTGGCTGTGGTTGAGGCGGCGCCACACGTCATGGCGTGGATCGAGAGCGAGCGCGGCAATTTTGCCCCGCTCTTTGGCGAGGATCTGAGCGATGCGCCCATGGGCTCGCTCTCTGTTGAAAACTCGACCAGCCCGATCAACCCGTTTGATCTGCCGCTTGAAGAGGCGGCTGTCGTGGGCACAGAATACGACATCGAAGGCGGGATCTGGCTTGGCTATTACAACGAGCCTCGGCTGATTTATACAGCGCCGTTCTTTCGCCGTGGGCGGTGGAAGGCTTCAAACCGCCGCACCGTTCACATTGCGGTGGATGGCTTTGCTGCTGCGCAGACAAAGATTTATGCGCCGCTTGAGGGGCGGGTTCATCTGGTCGAATACCGCCCCGCGCATCTTGATTACGGCGGCGTCGTCATCCTTGAGCACGCCACACCTGCGGGCGACAGCTTCTATACGCTTTACGGCCATCTCAACCCTGAAATATGCGCGCGGCTGTCTGTCGGGGATACCGTCGCAAAAGGCGCGCTTCTGGCGCATTTGGGCGACAAGACCCAATCAGGCGGATGGGCTCCGCACGTGCACTTTCAACTCGCGTTGACGACCGATGGGATGGGCGGCGACTGGCCCGGTGTGGCAGACCCTGACGAGATGTATCTTTGGGGCGCGGTCTGCCCGAACCCTGCGGCGCTTTTGAACTTGCCAGACGAGAAGACTGGCTATGTGACGCGCGACAAGGCCGAGGTGCAGGTGGGGCGAGGCGCGCATTTTGCCCCCAATCTGAAGCTGTCTTATGCCGAGCCTGTGATGCTGTTGCGGGGCTGGAAGCATCACTTGTTTGACGAATGGGGGCGGCCATACTTGGACGCCTATAACAACGTGCCCCATGTGGGCCATGCCCATCCGCGCATTCAGGCTGTGGCGGCGGATCAGCTCAAGCGGATGAACTCCAACACGCGCTATTTGCATCCCGCGCAGGTGGCCTTTGCCGAGAAGATCAAAGCCAAGATGCCTGAAGGGCTGGAGGTCTGTTATTTCGTCAACTCGGGTTCGGAGGCTAACGAGTTGGCGCTGCGGCTTGCACGCGCCGTGACGGGCGGGCGCGACATGATTACGCCCGATCACGGCTATCATGGCAACACCACGGGGGCGATTGACATCTCGGCCTATAAATTCAACGCCAAGGGCGGCGTGGGGCAGCCCGACTGGGTCGAGCTTGTGGATGTGGCCGATGACTATCGTGGGCGGTATCGGCGCGATGATCCTGCGCGCGCTGAGAAATATGCGGCTGACGTGGGCGAAGCGATTGCGCGCATCAAGGCCAAGGGCGGCAAGCTTGCGGGCTTTATCGCCGAGACCTTTCCCAGCGTTGGCGGACAGATCATTCCGCCGAAAGGGTATTTGCCAGCGGTTTATGAGCATATCCGCGCGGCGGGCGGTATTTGTATTGCTGATGAGGTCCAGACGGGGCTGGGGCGGCTTGGGGAGTATTACTTCGGCTTTGAAGAGCAGGGCGCTTTGCCCGATATCGTTGTTCTGGGGAAGCCGATTGGCAATGGTCACCCGATTGGTGTTGTGGTGACGACCCGCGCGATTTCGGAGGCTTTTGCGAAGGGTCCAGAATATTTCTCGACCTTCGGTGGCTCAACGCTTTCCTGCCGTATCGGGGCAGAGGTGCTTGATATCGTTGAGGATGAGAGCCTGATGGAGAAGGCGCGTGTGATGGGCAATCGCTTGGCCGATGGGCTGCGCGCCTTGCAGGTCAAACACGCCGTTATTGGCGATGTGCGTGGCTATGGGTTGTTTATCGGGGTGGATCTGGTGAGCGACAGAGACTTGCGCACGCCTGCCACGGAGGTGGCGGAGTATGTGAAAAACCGTATGCGCGCGCATCGGATATTGCTCGGCTGTGAAGGGCCGCATGACAACATCCTGAAAATTCGCCCGCCGCTCACGATTGATGCAGAGGGCGTCGATATGATCCTTGAAACGCTGGCCGAGGTGCTGGCCGAGGTAGATGCCCTGCGCGCCTAGGCGTCACGCATAAACATCGGCCCGCCCATCCAGCGCGGGAAGCCAAAGGCGTTGACCATGGTCACGTCGATATCTTCGCGGCTGGCGGCAATGCCTTCGGCCAGAAGAGCGGCACCTTCGCTTTGCATACAGGCGAGGATGCGCGCCATCAGCGCGTCCTCAGAAAAGCTCTGGCGCGTGATGCCTTTGCGGGCCGATTCCGCTACGATTAGTGCTTCGACCTCTGGGTTGCGTGTGGGTTTTCCATCTGCGCCATAGAGATACCAGCCGCGGCCCGTTTTGCGGCCAAAGTGGCCTGCCTCGCAGATATGATTGGCGATTTCGACATAGCGCTCGCTTGTGGGGCGGTTTGCTGCGCGGCGTTTGCGGGCGGCCCAGCCGATATCAAGCCCCGCTAGGTCTTGCATTTCAAAGACACCCATTGGCATTCCAAAGGCGCGCATGGCGGCGTCGACCTCATGGGGGAGGGCGCCGTCTTCCAAGAGGTAATCCGCTTCGCGGCGGTAGGAGGACATGATGCGATTGGCGATAAACCCGTCGCAAACCCCTGCCAGAACAGGCAGTTTGCGCAGAGCTTTGGCAAGCTGAATGGCGGTGGCAAGCACATCGTCGGCCACGGCTTCGGGCACGACAATCTCCAAGAGTTTCATGATATGCGCAGGTGAGAAGAAGTGCAGGCCAATGACGCGCGAGGGGTTTGCTACGCTCTGCGCGATCTCGTTCACGTCGAGATAGGAGGTGTTGGTGGCAAGCACGGCCTCTGGCTTGCAAGCGGCTTCAAGCGCGGCGAAGACCTTTTTTTTCACGTCTATGTCTTCAAAAACGGCTTCAATCACGAGGTCAGTTTGCGCTAGCGCGCTATAGTCGCTCGCGGCGTTGAAGCTGGCAAGGAGGGCTGCGTGTTTGGCCTCAGAAATCAGCCCGCGCTTGAGCGAGCCGCCGAGGATGCCTTCAACACGGGCCGCGCCCGCATTGGCGGCGTCTTGGTCGCGTTCAATCATCTGGACCTTAAGGCCTGCAAGCAACGCGGCAGCGGCAATCCCTGCGCCCATGGTTCCGCCGCCGATCACGCCGATCTGAGCGAGTGGGCGGGGGGCGACACCCTTGGTGCGTGGGGATTTGCCGACGCTGCGCTCGGCGAAAAAAATGTAGCGGAGTGCTGCGGATTGTTCTGAGCCTTTGAGGCGCATGAAGCGCTCGCGCTCAAGCTTGAGAGCGTCGGGGCCGTCATGGTCGAGTGCATCACGCACGGCGGCGGCGACTTCATGCGGCGAGTGCTGCCCGCGCGCTTTGGCGGTAAGTTTGCTGATGGCTGCGTCCCATATGGCGCGGCCCACCTCTGGCGCTTGGCGGGTGAGCAGGGCCTCAGGCAGGGGCTTGCTCGCGGCGTCTCGGGCCAAAGTGATGGCGGCGTCGAGCAATTCGCCCTCTGCGATGACATCAAACAGGCCGAGCTTGTGAGCCTCGCTCGCGCCAATCGGTTTTCCTGTGACGGCGAGGCGCGCGGCCTCGACGGGGGCAATCAGGCGGGGCAGGCGCACGGTTCCGCCTGCGCCAGGGATCAGGCCTAGGTTGACTTCGGGCAGGCCGATTTTGGCTGTGGCGGCCCCGATACGGTGAGAACAGGCCAGCGCCAGCTCGCAGCCGCCGCCAAGGGCGGTGCCATGAATGGCGGCAACCCAAGGCCGCGTCGCAGCTTCGATTGCGTTGAGCAGCTCGGGCAGTCCTGGCTCTAGGAAGGGTTTGTCAAACTCGCGGATGTCTGCGCCCGCGACAAAGGTGCGCCCTGCGCAGGCGAGCACCACGGCGGCCGGTTTGCTTGCCTCGGTGGCAAGAAGCGCGTCCATCAGCCCTTGGCGCACGGCTTGGGAGGCTGCGTTGACTGGCGGGTTGTCGATGGTCACGACAGCGATGTCGCCGTGCATTTGGGTGGTGACAACAGACATATGAGCGCTCCTTCTGGGCCGTTTCAGGCGAAGGTGTCGCGTGTAACGTTAAAAGTCAACCGCGCGGTCGGTTATCTGCCGTAGTAAAGCGCTTGCACGTGTTCGGCCTCGGCAAAAAAGAGCCAGCGGCCTGCGAAAATCCCGACGAGATGCGCTATGATTGCCACAAAAGCTGTAAAATGCGTGACAGGCAAGAAGAGCATCAGCAGCACAGGCACGACAATTCCAAGTGCTAGCGCAAGGACGCGCAGCTTCACCGCGTGTTTGCGCCCAACTTGATAGGCCATTTCCTTGAGAAGATAGTTCTCGCCGGAATGTGGCGGCTCGAGTAGGCGGACCTTGCCGATGCGGCCCAGTCCTGTTGCGGTTTCCATGGTCGAGCCTGCGCGGCCCTTCTCGTCGCCTTCGATCCACGCCCAGACCATGAGCGCGCCCAAGAGGGCGAGCAAAATAGCGGCCAGACGTGGTTGGCCTGCGAGCAAGGCCCCGCCGCCAAGGCAATGCAGCATGAAGACGGGCGGGGTAGTCCACATATTCCAGCGTGGGACTGTTTTGAGCTGGGTGTAAATCATTGATGTTGTGAAAACGGTCGTCAGACAGAGCAGCGCGCCGAGAAGGCCGACAAGGCGCAGTCTTATGTCAAAGAAAATCAAGGCAATTGCGAAGACAGCCATCACCGAAAGCGCAGCGACAGCGGCGATCCCTTCTCGCGAGAGCCAGCTGGAGCGCCACTGGCTGAAGGCTTTGATGGCGTTCTTCGGATTGGCCAGATGCGCAACCGAGGCGAGCAGCCCGCCGACGGCGAGCGCGTAGCCAAGGAAGAAAAATACGAAAGACACCCAGCCTGTGACAGGCGGCAGGCCAAGGCCGAGAAAGGCCAATAGACCAAAGCCGAGGCCAGAGAGGGTTGTGAAGGCAATAACGGAAGGAGCTGGGTGCATCAGAGTTTCTCCAGCGCTTTATCAAGCCATGCAAAAAGGCCTTTGGCGTCAGTGTGTTGTGGCGTGAGCTCCGCCTTGGAGGGCTGATCCTTGAGGCGGGGTGGCAAGTATTTGTTCACAGGTTTTGTTCCAAGTTCTGGCATAAGGTCAAAGCCCTCGCGCGCGGCAACGAGCTTTGAGACATCGCTCTCGGGGTCGCCCAAATCGCCGAAGTGGCGGGCGTTTGACGGGCAGGTGCGCACACAGGAGGGGACACGATCTTCCTCGGGGATGTTGTCGTTGTAGATACGGTCCACGCACAGGGTGCATTTTTTCATCACACCGAAGATTTCATCCAGCTCACGTGCGCCATAGGGGCAAGACCAAGCGCAGAGGCCACAGCCCATGCAATCATCCTCGTTGACCAGAACGATCCCGTCTTCCTCGCGCTTGTAGCTTGCGCCTGTCGGGCAGACTGTGACGCAGGGGGCGTCCTCGCAATGGAGGCAGGATTTGGGGAAATGCACGGTTTGGCTACAGCCGCTTTCGGGCTGCGCTTCAAAGCTGTGCACGCGGTTGAGGAAGGTGCCGTGTGGCTCCGCGCCGTAGGCGTCAATGTCTGACAGGGGCGCGCCGTAGTTTGAAGTGTTCCATTCCTTGCAGGACACGACACAGGCATGACAGCCCACGCAGGTATCCAGATCAATGACAAGGCCGAGCTTTTTCTCGGTGGTCTGTGGCAGAGAGGTCATGCGGCCTCCTCATTTTGGAGTTCTGCGGCGTGCTCGGCAAAAGCGGCCAGCTCTGTGTTGAAGCGTTCGGGGTCTTCGGCAAAGGGCGCGTGGCCCGTCTTGTCCCAGAGAGACAGGCGCCCTTTGGGGAAGGTGTTGGCGGCGGTTTCTCCGACGACGGGGGCGACAATGCTGTCGTTTGCGCCATGAATGACAAGCGCGGGTTTGGTGAAGCTTTCCCAGACGGGGCGGCAGTCAAGTGTGCCTTCAAAGAGCGCGCGGCGCACCAAGGGGCTGACCAGCATATTTGCGCCGACAAGTGTGCCGTAGATTTCGCGCGGAAGGGGCGCATAGGTGCATTGGTCGACAAATTGCGCGGTTGCTGTGAGCAGGCGGGCCTGATCAGACGTGTAGAGGTCTTTGTTTCTCGCGGGGCTACCATTTCCCATCATCCAAGGCTCGCGCGCTTCGCCAATGGCGATCACTCCACCGACAGGCACGACCCCTGCAATCGCGTCTTGGCCGTGGGTGGCGATATAGGAGGCAATCACCCGCGCGCCATAGGACCAGCCGACAAGCACTGTTTGCTTGAGGCCCAGTTCGGTGATGATGGCGTGGATGTCATCGCCCCAAAGGGCAGTCTTGTCATAAGCCGCGACATCTTGGGGCGCCTCTGAGCTGCCATGGCCGCGCAGATCAAGCGCGACGACGCGGAAGCGCTCCGCCAAGGGAGCCTGCGCCGCCCAAGCGACAGAATGCTGCGCCCATCCGTGGATCAACAAAAGCGCGGGCGCATCCTCGGGGCCTTGGTCTGTGACATGGAGCTTCAGCCCGCCGCCACCTTTAATCGAATGAATGCGCATCAGAAGTCTTCCCCATAGCTGATGTTTTTCGCCCCAACGCCCACGGGGCTTTCCTGTGCGCTCAAGGCCGGCTCTGATGGCCCGCCTTTGGGGGCTTTCTCGATCCGCACACGCAAGTCAAACCATGCGGCTTGGCCTGTGATGGGGTCGGAGTTGGCCCAGCGAAGCCCATCGCCCTTTGGCGGCAGAAGTTCGCTGATGAGGTGGTTCATCAAGAAGCCCTCTGTGGCCTCCTGTGCATTCTCAGAGAGCGCCCAAGCGCCACGCTTTTTGCCAATCGCGTTCCACGTCCAGATGGTCTTGCCATTGACGCCATCCATCCGTGCGACGGGCGCTTTGATGCGGCCATGGGGCGAGGTGACATAGGCCCAATCGCCCTCGGCAAAGCCGTGTTCGTCCCAGAGCGCGCCCGGGATGAAGAGCTTGTTCACCCCTGTGATCTGGCGCAGCCATGCGTTCTGGCTGCCCCATGAGTGATACATATGCATCGGGCGCTGGGTGAGCGCGTGAAGCGGGTAGTCTTCTTCGGCCACCTGGCTTTGCTCAAACGGGGCATACCAATGCGGCAGGGGTGTCATGGTTTCGATCATACGCGCGCGCAGATGCTCTGGCGGCTGGCGCTCGCCATGGCCTTCGGCGGCAAGTTGCATCTTGCGCATAGGTTCAAGGTAGAGGTTGAAGACATAGGGCGCAGGCGCATCAAAGAGGCCGATTTTGACAGCCCAATCCTGATAGGCTTGGTTCCAAGGCTTATAAAACTGCGCCTCCTCGGGCAGGTGGCTCGCCCAGAAGCCACCATTCTCAATATATTTCTCAAGCTGTGCAGGGTTCGGCGCGCCGCGCCCTTCGCTTGTTCCGTCTTTGCCTCGAAAGCCTGCGAGAGGGCCGACGCCTTTGCGGCGTTCGTGGCTGACAATGTAGTCGGCATAGTCGGCATATTTCTGGCTGCCGTCTTCGTTGACAAAGCCAGGCAAGCCAAGCCGTGCTCCGAGATCACATAGAGCAGATTGGAAGCCCTTTACGTTGCGATCAGGCTCCACCACGGGCCAGCGGATGGCGTCGGCGGCGGCGTCAGCCTCACAAATCGGGCGGTCCAGCAGCGAGATACAGTCGTGGCGCTCAAGATAGGTTGTGTCGGGCAGGATCAGGTCGGCATAGGCCACTGTCTCGGAGCTATAGGCATCCGAGTAGATGATATGCGGGATCACGTAGTCGCCGTTTTCGTCGGTGTCTGTGAGCATATCGATCACCGAGGAGGTGTTCATCGACGAGTTCCACGCCATATTGGCCATATACATGAACAACGTGTCGATTTTGTAAGGGACGCCTGCATGAGCGTTGGAAATCACCATATGCATCAGGCCATGGGCGCTGAACGGGTTCTCCCAGCTGAAGGCCTTGTCGATCCGCTTCGGGTTGCCCTCGTCGTCAATCAAGAGGTGCTCTGGCCCCATCGGATAGCCAAGGTGCGGCCCGTCAAGCGGCTGGCCCGCCTTGTAGCCTGCGTGCGGCTTGGGGTGCGCTTCGGGCGGCTTGGGGTAGGGCGGCTTAAAGCGAAAGCCGCCGGGGACTTCGACAGACCCGAGCAGGATTTGCAGGATATGCAGCGCGCGACAGGTCTGGAAGCCGTTGGAATGCGCCGAGATGCCGCGCATGGCGTGAAAGCTCACGGGGCGGCCGATCATCTGGGCGTGCTTTTCGCCTTTCCAGTCGGTCCACGGCTGCTCGATCACGATCTCTTCTTCAAAGGCCACGCGGGCAAGGTCTGCTGCCAGCGCCTTGATGCGCGCAGCAGGAATTCCGCAGCGCTCGGCCACAGCATCGGGCGCGTAATCCTCGCTCATATATTGCTCGGCCAGAAGCTCAAACGCGGGGCGGTAGGTGTCGCCTGCATGGCGGTGGTGACCTGTGAGGGCGGGCTTCACGCCCTTGGCGTCATAATCGGCCAGCTTACCTGTGGCGCGGTCAATCACCTGCGCCTTGCCGTTTTCGGCGCGCAGGAACAGGCCCTTGTTTGGCCCGCTTTCGGCGCAGTTCACGAGAAAGCCAGCGTTGGTGTAGCGGGTCAGATAATTGAGGTCGATCTGCCCTGCTTTGAGGAGTTCATGGATCATCGCCATGATAAACAGCCCGTCTGTCCCGGGCGTGATCCCGACCCAGTCATCGGCCACAGCGTTGTAGCCCGAGCGCACAGGGTTGACGCCGACAATGCGCGCGCCGCGCGCCTTGAGCTTGCCGATGCCGATCTTGATGGGGTTGCTGTCGTGGTCTTCGGCGACACCGAAGATCATGAACATTTTGGTGCGCTCCCAGTCGGGCTGGCCAAACTCCCAGAACGCGCCGCCCATTGTATAGATACCAGCGGCGGCCATGTTGACCGAGCAAAAGCCGCCGTGGGCTGCGTAGTTGGGCGTGCCAAAGGCTTGTGCCCAGAGCGATGTGAAGCTTTGGGATTGGTCGCGCCCTGTAAAGAAGGCGAGCTTTTCTGGCGCGTTCTCGCGCAGCGGGCGCAGCCAGCTTTCCGCGAGGCTGTAGGCCTCGTCCCAGCTGATCTCTTCAAACTGCCCAGAGCCACGCGAGCCAACACGTTTCATGGGCGCGTTGAGACGCGAGGGTGCATAATGCTGCATAATGCCAGCCGAGCCCTTGGCGCAGAGCACACCCTTGTTCACGGGGTGGTCCTTGTTGCCCTCGATATATTTCACCTTGCCGTTTTGCATATGAACATTGATCCCACAGCGGCAGGCGCACATATAGCAAGTTGTTTTGCGGATCTCGTCTGAGACATGAGGAGAGGGGCGCGCAGGTGCTTTGCCCTTGATTTTGGTGTGGTTGGATGAGGCCATTGGCTCTTTCGTTTTCTAATTCGCTGATATGCAGCCCTGTTGTGGCTAGGATGACGGACCCGCACCTGCGCGTCAAAGGGAAATGGAGGGAGCGTTTGTTTAATGTGTGCCGTAACCTTCTGAAATTATAGAGCTTTAAGTGCAGTCTGGCCTGAAGGCGGCGACAAACTGGACTTAGATAATCCTGGTGATGATGGATTTCACGCGACCCTCGGGGCAGATACGAATCAAATCAGCAGGTTTGAACGTGCGTTTGGCTTCTGGCTTTGCCTGATCTGGAAAATCAGTGTTTCCAATCTCAATACAGTCTTGCGGGGTCGTCATCGCCGCTGCGCATTCGGCATACGCCTTTTTTGCGGTCCAATGTCCTGCCTTCAGGGGCGGGAAACGCCTGAGTGTCCGATGTCGTGAGGGCTGTGCTTTCGGCGCGCGAGTTGAGGCAAAGCGCCTAAAGAACGTCAGATATGACAAAAATTATGGCGCATTGTCTTCTGTGACGCGGCTATCTCGAAATTCCCCTGAGATTGTTTCGCAATCTATGACTTTCTAGATTTGTCGCAGCTTTGTGGTTTACGGATTTGGCACGCAAGCTGGGGGCTGTGACAGAACGGTTGATCGACTTCCCGTCTTGGTTGTGCGTGATGGCTTTACTGCAATCCTAGGTGAGGTGGGCCGAGCAAAACACTGTTAACTAAGAGTTTCCTAAAATTTATCAGGAATTGACACAGAAGCTGGCTGGGGCGTAGAGAAAGAGACTGGGTAGGCCCAAGGCAAAAAATGGGCCCTCTGGTAAGCGCTTGGGGACAGCGCGCAACCTTATGGTTTTTGACGTCGGCAAAGCTGCCGCGCTGGCGTCATTTGAAAACCAGAAGACATTGCAGCAGGTCGCCCAGATGACGCCAAAGAGCCTCTCTGCGCCTGACAAAATGTCCCTCCGACTGGCAGTGTATTTAGCGAGTAGGTCTTGCCGTTTTTGCGCAAGGCTCAAGGGTGTAACGATGAACGAACGTGTGTCGAGCCGACTGAATCTTGCAGAGCTGCGTGAGTTGCTTGACGCCAACCCTGTTGCGCATCTGTCTGGCGTGTATCGCGCCTACGGCAAACGTGTTCTGGATGTGGTCTTGGTGCTTGTCGCGGCGGCTCCTGCGCTCGTTATTTTGCTCCCCCTTATGGCTCTGATCGCGCTGGATGGGCGCGCTCCGATCTATTCCCAAAAGCGCATTGGCCGAAATGGGCGTTTGTTTCGGATCTTTAAGTTGCGCACGATGGTTGCAGATGCGGATCAAATCCTTGAAGCCTATCTGGCCCGCACGCCGGAGGCGCGGGCGGAATGGAACGAAAACCAGAAACTAAAGGCTGATCCTCGGATCACCTTTTTTGGAAAAGTGCTGCGCAAATCTTCGCTCGACGAGCTGCCACAGCTGTTAAATGTCTTGCTGGGCCATATGTCGTTGGTGGGGCCGCGCCCAATGATGCTTGGTCAGGAAGATCTTTACCCCGGTCGGACCTATTACGAAATGCGCCCAGGTATCACGGGATATTGGCAAGTGTCTGAGCGCAACGAAACAAGCTTTCCACAGCGCGCCGAATATGACACCGCCTATTACAAGTCTTTGTCCTTTGGGACGGATGTGAAAGTGATGTTGTGCACGTTGCGGGTCGTGGTCCGCGGCACGGGCTACTGATCAGACAGCTCGCCTGACGTGAGACGTGCGTCAAACAGATCATGAACCTTGCGCCCCCATGCGTCCCAATTGAGATTTTCTTCAAAATCAGCCCGCGCGCTGCGGCGGAGCGCGGCGTAGCGCTCGGGGTCCTTGAGATAGGTTGAAATAATGTCTGCAAATTCAGCGGCCCCCGCGCCTGGGGGCAGATTATGGCCGGTGATCCCGTCTTGCACCGGCACGCCGCCAACAGCGAGGCACAAGGACGGCAAAGAGTAGGCCGCGGCCTCACAGAAGGCAAAGCCCCAGCTTTCAAAGCTGGGCTGCACCAGAAAATGAGCCTGACGAAAGGCCGCTTCAAAGAGTGCCCGTTCGCGCGGCACTGTTTTGTCGAGGGTCGGGTGCACTGTCACATATCGGTTCAGGTGACAGTCAGGCGGGGTGGTTCCGATCACGGTGAGCCGCACATCGACGCCTTGCTCACGTAGCTTTGCCAGGGTCTCAAAAGCAATCGGGCCGCCTTTTGAAACCCAGTCACGCCCGACAACAAGCAAGTTCACGGGCGTCTCTTGTGTCAGGCGCAAAGGCTTTGTCTCCGCCTTTGGTGTATCAATATTGGCGCCCCAAGGCACAACAACACTCTGGTTCTCGCTGAGGCCGTAGAGCGGGTCGGCCTCGTCTTTAAGCCAGTCAGACGGCCAGAGCGCCAAATCAAGCTTGCGGTAGATATTGCGTTCCGCGCGCAAGGTCAGCGGATCAAGAAGCCTGCGCGACACCCATGAGGAGCCGAAACTCGCCCCGATCTCGGAGCGCTTGTAAACGGTAAAGCTGGCATCAGAGGTAAAGGCTTTGAGCATGGGGTAGGGCGTTTTGAGCTGCGCCATCGACTGAAAGGAATAGGCACCGAAAACCACATCATAATGTTTGGCCGCCAAAGCCTCGGTCACAGAGCGCGAGATGATCCGCGCCAGAAGCAAATGAAGCCGCCAACGCAGGCGCAGATTGACCCCGTCAGGCAGCGCATAGATCACGCGGCGTAAAGGCTCTGCAGCGCCCCAAGCCCGCGGCAGGATATCGACTTCGCCGACATGGTCCTGAAGAGCGCGATAGATTCGCGCGTTTCCACCAGAATAAGGCTGGCTGTGTTCAGGGCTGATATCGCAAAGGTAGGCTATTTTCATGAGGCCAGTCTATTTGTTTCACTGGTTGGTGGCTTAAGCGAACCAGTGGGCCAGAATGCGCTCGATTGTCGGCGAAAATGGGGCAAATGGGAAGAAATAAGCGACAACTTAAGATTTGGCTGATAAAACCGAAACAAGCTTGGGTCGGGGGCGATCGGGAAGCTGAAGAAAAGATGCCAAACGCACTCGCTTTACTTGCGCTGGCAAGCTGGCCGCTTGTCTCTCTGGTCTTGTTTCGCAAGTTGCCAGTGGGCTGGGCTGTGCTGTGGTCACTTATGCTGGCCTATCTCTTCCTACCGCCGCCGCCCGCTATGTTTGACTTTCCCGCAGTGCCACCGCTCGACAAAGACTCGATCGCGGCTTTGGCAGCCTTTGGCTTTTGCGTCTTTATGTATCACGAGGATATGATCTATCTGCCCCGCTCCCATATTGCCAAGGGCTTGATGCTGCTCTTTATCGTGACCCCGCTGGCCACTGTGCTCACCAACGATGAACCGATCTTTTTTGGTCAGGTCGGGCTGCCTGGATTGAGGATTGTTGAAGCGATCGCGCTGATGGTGCAGCAATGTATGATTTTGATGCCCTTTGTGATGGCCTATAGCTTCTTGCGCAGCGAGACGGACCAACGCGATATACTCTTTGCCTTTGTGGCGCTGGGGCTTGTCTATTCCCTCCTGATGCTGGTCGAAATACGCCTTAGCCCACAGCTCAATCTCTGGATATGGGGGTATTATCAGCACAACTTTGACCAGTTGATCCGCTTTGGTGGTTTCCGTCCGATCGTGTTTCTCTATCACGGTCTCTGGGTCGCACTTTTTGCAATGATGATGCTGGGCTGCGCGGTGGCGCTGTTTCGCTATTCCAAGGGCAATCCCAAACTCTGGTATGGCGGGATCAGCGTTTACTTCGGCTTTATCATGATTGCCTGTAAATCGGTCGCCTCAATCGCTTATGCGGCGGTGCTCTTGCCGATGGTTCTGTTTATGGACCGCCTCTGGCAGTTTCGCCTTGCTGCACTTCTGGCGCTTCTGGCGGTGACCTATCCGATTATGAAGGGTCTTGAGTGGATTCCTGAAAAGGAGATTATTGAGAAAATTACAGAGCTTGACGAAGATCGTTCGGGCTCGCTGAAGTTTCGCTTTGATAACGAGCGGGTACTTCTGGACCGTGCGCTTCTCAAGCCGGTGTTCGGTTGGGGCAGTTGGGGGCGCAACCATATCCTTGACCCGATCACTGGCGTTTTACTCACCGTGACAGACGGGCGCTGGATTATCACCATCGGGGTATTTGGCTGGGTTGGATATCTGGCAGAGTTCTTGCTGCTCAGCTGGCCTTTGTTTGTCTTGTTTGCGCGCAGTTTTGTGCTCACCAAAGAGACCTACACCTCGCCCTATTTGGGCGCATTGGCGCTTATTTTGGGGTTTAACCTGTTTGATCTCTTGCCCAACGCGACGATTACGCCCCTGACATGGATGCTCTGCGGAGCTTTGCTGGGCTATACAGAAGCCCACGTCCCCGAGGTGCGCAGGGCGAAAATGAAAATCAAGACTGTGATGTAATGATGACCCAGCGTTTGAAAGTTCTGATCCTTGCGGATGAATGCAACCCCGAGTGGCCCTCGTTGCCGATCGTTGGCTATAAATATGCCCGCGCGATTGCGGCGCATTGTGATGTGACGATCGCCACCCATGTGCGCAACCGCGAAAATATCGAGGCGGCGGCCCATGGGCTGGATGTTGTTTATCTCGACACCGAATACGTCGCGGCCCCGATGTTCAAACTGGCGCGCTGGCTTCGTGGCGGGGAGGAGGTGGCGTGGTCAACCT
>P_2C_Liq_1_UnCtyDRAFT_1000527_pt1 | contig 16395 bp, 11 predicted proteins | sample Pon2CUnioCityCA_2_FD_10234 | JGI IMG/M metagenome (IMG submission 10234) | reverse complement strand
GGCTACATCGATGGTTTGTATTCCAAATACCCAAGAATAGACCTTGAGCTGCTTAAGCAATACAAAGAGGGTTTGATCGCTACCACTTGCTGCATCGCCTCAGTGATTCAACAAGCTATTTTATTTAAAAGTGAAGAAGAGGCTGAGAAAACCTTTAAGCAGTGGTTTGAACTTTTTGGAGATGACTACTACATCGAATTGCAGCGACACGGATTGGGCGAGATCGACGGTACAGGAAAAACCCAAGAAGACGTCAATCGGGTCTTGATGAAATGGTCAGAGAAGTACGGCGTGCCCATGATCGCCACCAACGATTCTCATTATGTAGATGAGGATGATTGGACCGCCCACGATATTTTACTGTGCATCAATACCGGTGATAAGATCAGCACCCCAAAAGGTGATGGCAAGGGTTTTCGATTTGGCTTTCCCAACAGCAATTTCTTTTTCAAGACACAGGCGGAGATGAATGAGCTTTTTAAAGACGTTCCCCAAGCTATCGACAACACCAATTTGATCGTAGATAAGATCAATCCGCCCAAGTTGGAGCGAGATATTTTACTGCCCAATTACACCCTGCCACAAGAATTTAAGGATCAAGATGAATACTTGAGGCATTTAACCTTTGAAGGAGCCAAAAAGCGTTACGGTGAGATAACTGCAGAAATAGAAGAGCGGCTCAACTATGAGTTAAAGGTGATCAAAGACATGGGCTTTCCCGGTTACTTCCTCATTGTGCAAGATTTTACCACCGTAGCGCGAGATGTTGGTGTTTCCGTTGGGCCGGGTAGGGGATCCGCCGCCGGTTCTGCAGTAGCTTATTGTGTTGGCATCACCAACATCGACCCCATTAAATACAGCCTTCTTTTTGAGCGTTTCTTAAATCCCGAAAGGGTTTCCATGCCAGATATCGACATCGATTTTGACGATGATGGCCGCTCGAAGATCATTGACTATGTGGTTGATAAGTACGGTAAGAACCAAGTAGCGCAGATCATCACGTATGGTTCAATGGCAGCGAAATCCTCCATCCGTGATGTGGGAAGGGTATTGGATTTGCCACTACCAGAGGTAGACAAGGTGGCTAAAATGGTACCTGGTTTATCCTTAAAGAAATTATTTGGCCTTGAGGAGAAGGAGCTCAAGCAGAAACTCAACAATGATGAATATTCTCAAGCTTTAGAGCTGAGAAAGCTAACAGAAAAGGACGACCTAACCGCAAAAACTTTGAACCAAGCCATTACGCTGGAAGGTTCGGTAAGGAATACTGGTGTTCATGCTTGCGGGATTATCATCTCTCCTGACGACATCACCAATTATGTTCCGGTTTGTACTTCGCGGGATTCGGATTTGCTCTTAACTCAATTTGACAACAAAGTGGTAGAAGATGCGGGCTTGTTGAAAATGGACTTTTTGGGCTTGAAAACCCTTACCATTATTCGCGATGCCATTGAGTTGATCAAAGAAAATCACGGAGTAGAAATTGATCCAGATGAGATTCCGCTTGAAGACGAAAAGACGTATGAACTCTACCAAAGAGGAGAAACCAACGGAACTTTTCAGTTTGAGTCGGCCGGGATGCAGAAGCACCTGAAAAACTTAAAACCCACCAACATTGAAGATCTGATTGCCATGAATGCCCTTTTCCGTCCGGGTCCCATGCAGTTTATCGATCTTTTTATTTCGCGTAAGCGCGGCGAAGTGGAAGTAGAATACCCCCATGAACTCTTGAAAGACATTTTGTCAAACACTTACGGCATTATGGTATACCAAGAGCAGATCATGCAGGCGGCTCAAATTATGGCGGGTTACTCATTGGGTGAAGCAGACATTCTGCGACGCGCCATGGGTAAGAAGAAAATGGACGTGATGCAAGAGCAGAAGGTCAAGTTTGTAGAAGGGGCTGAGCAATTGCACGGGGTAGAGCAAAAGAAATCGGAAGAGGTTTTTGACATCATGCTCAAATTTGCGGAGTACGGTTTTAACCGTTCGCATTCTGCAGCTTATTCAGTGGTGGCTTTCCAAACCGGTTACTTAAAGGCCAATTACCCTGAAGAGTATATGGCAGCGGTGATGACCAACAACATGAACGACATTAAAAAGATCACTTTCTTTATGGAAGAATGTCGTAGAATGGGGGTAAAGGTTTTAGGACCAGATGTGAATGAGAGTGCCTACAAGTTTACCGTTAACAAGAACAAAGAGATTCGCTTTGGCCTAGGCGCTTTAAAAGGTGCAGGAGAAGCGGCAGTGGGGGCAATCGTAAAAGAACGGAAAGAAAACGGGCTTTATCAATCGGTTTTTGACCTGACCAAACGAATTGATTTGAAGACAGCCAGTAAAAAGACCATTGAAAGCGTAGCCCTTGCAGGAGGTTTTGATTCATTGGGAGACGTGCATCGGGCACAATATTTTTATGCTGAAAATGAGGGAGAGCCTGTTTTCTTAGACAAAGCCATTAAATACGGTAGCAACCACCAGCAATCAATCAATTCGGCCCAAGCAAGTCTCTTTGGTGGCGATGCAGAAGTTGAGATTCCAGAGCCTAAGATTCCTGAATGTGAACGATGGAGCAGAATGGAGAAGCTAAGCAAGGAGAAGGAAGTGGTGGGGATTTACCTTTCAGGACACCCCTTGGATGACTTTAGGTTTGAGATCAAGCATTTCTGCAATGCTCAAATCAGAGACTTGAGTGATCTAGAGAAGAATATAAAAAGGAAAGAAATGCGGATGGCGGGAATCGTAACGGAAGCCCAGCATCGTATCTCAAAGAATGGAAAGCCTTTTGGTGTATTGGTTTTAGAAGGCTACGAAGACAGTCACCGCTTTATGCTTTTTGGCGACGATTACGTGAAATTCAAGCCTTACTTGACCAAAGACTGGTTTTTGTATGTCTGCGGTAAAGTACAGAAAAGGCAATGGTCAAAAACAGATGAAAAGGAATTTAAGATCCATAAGATCGAATTGCTCAGCGAGGTAAGAGCTAAAATGAGCAAGACCATTAAGTTAAAAGTTGATGTGAACGAAGTGAACAATCAGCTAATTCAGGACTTACAAATATTGAAGAGTGAAGCAGGAGGGAGCTGCTTGCTGCAATTCAGCCTGATTGACCGAAAAAAGAAAGACATTATAGAATTAAAATCCCGCAGTATCAGAACCAATCTAAGTGACGATTTGATCGATCACTTAGAACGTCATCCGGCAGTTGAACTGTCGGTGAATTAGTGTCAAAATGGCGTATATTTAGAATGGACAAATTATTGTAAATTAAAAATCACATTAAATCAATCATTAAAAACACAGATCATGGCATTAGAAATCACAGATGCAAATTTTGAAGAAGTAGTATTAAACTCAGATAAGCCTGTATTAGTTGACTTTTGGGCAGAATGGTGCGGACCATGCAGAATGGTAGGACCAGTTGTAGAAGAGATCAGCAACGACTACGAAGGTAAAGCAGTTGTTGGAAAAGTAAACGTAGACCACAACCCTGGTGTATCAGCTAAATATGGTATTCGCAACATTCCTACAGTTCTCTTTTTTAAAGGAGGAGAAGTAGTTGACAAGCAAGTTGGCGCAGCGCCAAAATCAGCTTACGCAGGTAAGTTAGATGCTCAAATGGCTTAAATCGCCGAAGGCGATTAAAAAGCTGAAAGATAAAAGCTAAAAGTTTAAAGCCTAAGGCCTAAAGACTCATTATAAAAATCTTTAATCGGATTGTTTATAATGAGTCTTTTATTTTAATTAGGGCTTGTCTTTTAGCTTTTATCTTTATTCCTTAATCTTGTTACCATGGCCACCATAAACCGTAAAGAACTTCAAGCATACTCCCACCTTGAACTTTTAGCTAAACAAGTGGTAGAAGGGTTTATTACAGGTCTACATAAAAGTCCTTTTCACGGTTTTTCGGTTGAGTTTGCTGAGCACCGATTATACAACACCGGAGAGTCAACTAGGCATTTAGATTGGAAGCTTTACGCTAAAACAGATAAACTATTTATAAAGCGCTACGAGGAGGAAACCAATTTACGCTGTCGGATCTTGCTTGATATTTCTTCTTCCATGCACTTTCCTGAAGAGCTAGCAAAAGGGAAACTTAATAAGCTTGATTTTTCTATTTATGCAGCTGCCGCTTTAATTGAATTGTTGAAGAAACAGCGTGATGCTTACGGTTTAAGCACCTTTAGCGATACCATTGAAACCCATACCCAAGCGAAATCTAGCCTGGCTCACCGCAGACTGATTTATGCTGAATTGGAAGCACTTTTAGGTAGTAAATCAACCGCTAAACCAACTGCAGCGGTGGAGACCTTGCATCAAATTTCGGAATTGATCCATAAGCGTTCTTTGCTGATCATTTTTAGTGATATGATGGATGATCATGACCGCGAAGAGGAGCTTTTAGCTGCTTTGCAGCATATGAAGCACAACAAACACGAGGTGATCTTATTTCATGTGGTGGATCAAGCAAAAGAAATCGACTTTGATTTTGAAAATAGGCCCTACCATTTTATTGACATGGAAAGTGGGGAAGAGGTAAAGTTAAATCCCACTGAAGTGAAAGAGACCTACGTAAAAGAGATGACTGAAAGAACCAAATCCCTCAAATTAAAGTGTGGACAATACGGCATCGACTACGTAGAGGCAGACATAGCTAAAGGTTTTCATCAGGTCTTGTTGCCCTTTTTAAGTAAACGTAAACGCTTGTTTTAAAATCTCTTGCTCAAGCAGCAGTTTGAGAGGAACATGCTTTTAGCAGTTTTTCAACTGAAGAACTTTAGCCTATCTTATGCTTATTTTAGCTTTGATTTTAAATCGCATACTGTATGAATGCCAAACCATTAAGCCATTACCGTTTTTACCATCATTATTTAGGACTGCTAAACTTAAAGCGAAATAGCCTCTTAGCACTTCTTTTATTTTTTTGTCAGTTTGCCCTATTTGCACAAAACAAGCAAGCTTCTTCAAAGCAAGAACTGCAAGCACTGGCTAAAACCAACCTCTTGCTTGATTCTACCATTACCTTAAACCTTTCGGAGAATAAAAGTCTTTTGGAGCAGCAACAGCGCTTAAAAGTGAACTTGACTTATGGTGAGCAAGGGCAAATGCAGGATACTTCCTTTACCTTGAATTATAATAATTCAGCGCTTAATGTAAGTTCAGAGCAGCAGTTTGACTTGCCTACCAAGCAAATGGGCTTGATGGCTGAAGTAATAAGAGGAATCACGTTTGATTATGCAGAACTGCCTGAGCAATCGAGCATGAACGTCAATTTGGTTCACCAACCTTTAGCTTATTTGTTAGCGGATGCAATCGAAATTAGCCTAGAGCAGCAAGACATTCAGAATGGAACATTAAAACTCATTTTGATTTATGAAAAGGTACCGCTAGAGCAAGAAAAAGTGCTACAACTTAATTTAGATCGCCTAGACCTACCGCACGATTCCCTTTTTGAAATCAAGCTTAATTACGATAGAGTTGGCCAAATAGATGATTCCTTAATGATCGTAAAACTGAGTCAAATTGCCTTGAAAGAAGACTCCATTGATGAACAATTGATCTTTCAGAAGATCATGCATTATTCTAAAAATGAGTTCATAAAAGTTGAAATGAACTTTAAGGGCTATGAACCTATTTCAAAAACCTTAAATCCGGCTGATCTATTTTCAATTTATAAACTCACCCATATTTTAAGTTTGAATAAGAAAAAGGTGCTTTCAGAAGCGGAACGCCAAGATCGACTGAGGAAGTCCTTTTATTTCGTGGGTGTAATCCAAGAAAAAGGAACCAAGATTCGACTTCCTAATGTAAGAGTAGTTATACGAGACAAAGCGGATTATAAAAAGCAATTTGTGGAGGTTACAGACGCTTTTGGCTCTTTTCGCGATACGGTCTACGGCTATGAATTAAACAGTCAATTGGCTTTTGACATTTTTCTCAAGAAAGAAGGCTATATCTCAAAGTTCGTTGATTTTGAAGAAGAATTGACCGAATATGGAGAAGTTGATTTAAGAGAGTATTTGGAAAGAATAAATTTGACCAAGGCTGCAGTGGGTGTTGAAATTGGTAAAGCGGCTAACTTAAAACCGATTTATTTTGACTTGGATCGTTCAAAGATTAGACCAGATGCTGCAAGAGAGCTTGATAAGTTGGTTGAAGTAATGAACGACCTACCCAACATTTCCATTGAGTTGAGTTCCCATACGGATGCAAGGTCTACTGATCGCTACAACATGGCTTTATCTCAGCGCAGGGCGAACGCTACAACCAATTACCTGATCTCAAAGGGCATTGACCCTGATCGAATTGTGGCAGTAGGCTATGGAGAAACTCAATTGGTGAATGAATGCGCCAATGGAGTTGACTGCCCCGAAGAAAAACACGCTCTGAATAGAAGAACGGAATTTGAGATCACTGACCTTGGCAATAAGCGCAAAAGTCTTGCTAAGACTGAGAAATCTAATGCGCAGAAAAAAACGAAAGAGAGAAGAAGTCAAACTGCCATTAGCAGTAGAAGGGATACGAGCATTAAGGTTGTTACAGGAAGAAGTTTAGCAGAAAAAGAAAAGCGTAAGCGAAGTGGACAGACCAAGACCATCAATGTATTTTGTAAGGTTACCGATGCAAAAAACGCTAAAGCCCTTTCTGGGGTAGAAGTTATCGTCAGAGATGTATTGGATGCAGGAAATGTTTACACCACTAAATCCAATGCGAATGGTGAGTTTACTTTGAAAATAGATGATTACCAAATGGGGGACAAGGTCTACTTAGACTTTGTGCTTTCTAAAGATGGATACATTAGTAAAACCTATGATTACCGAGCAAAGATTAGCCCAGATTTCAAGTCGTTCATTAACCTCAATAAATTGTTCGAAGACATTTATCTCGTTGCTGCTGATTTAGAGGTAGACATTCGAAAAGCAGCCAACATTCCAACCATTGAGTTTGATCTTGATCGGGCAAGCATTAGCCGAGCCTCAGCCATTGAATTGGATAAAATTGCGGCAATTTTGGTAGAACAGCCTAATTTAAAGATCGAGATTAGGGCACACACTGATGCAAGAGGGAATGATGCCTACAACCTCAAGCTCTCTCAAGAGCGGGCTGAAGCTACTATGAATTACTTGGTTTCTCGTGGAGTGTCGTATAGTCGCATTACAGCCAAGGGTTTTGGTGAGCAAAAGTTAGTGAATCGCTGCGCAAATGGAGTGGAGTGCAGTGAGCAAGAACACCAAGAAAATAGACGCACGGAGTTTTTGATTCGTTGACCTTGACAGGATTAGCTTCGCCTTGCCTTTGCGTTCCGAGGTCAAAATGAATCCCTTCGCTATGCTAACGCATAGTTGGTCTTTTTCGTTTTCTAGCTTTTAAGCGTAAACTCTACAAGCTTTCAAACGAAAAATCCCCGAAGCTTTGCTTCGAGGATTACATTCTCTAGTGATCGCGACAGGATTCGAACCTGTGACCGTCTGCTTAGAAGGCAGATGCTCTATCCAGCTGAGCTACGCGACCTTATGTTGTGTAGCGAAGCTGCCTGTCCGTCCGCAGTGAAACGGAGGCGGAAGCTACGCGACCTTATGTTGTGTAGCGAAGCTGCCTGTCCGTCCGCAGTAAAACGGAGGCGGAAGCTACGCGACCTTATGTTGTGAAGCGAAGCTGCCTGTCCGTCCGCAGTGAAACGGAGGCGGAAGCTACGCGACCTTATGTTGTGAAGCGAAGCTGCCTATCCGTCCGCAGTGAAACGGAGGCGGAAGCTACGCGACCAATCATATTTAAAAACAAAGCCACGCTTTGGGCGTGGCTTTGCGGTCCGGACGAGACTCGAACTCGCGACCCCCTGCGTGACAGGCAGGTATTCTAACCAACTGAACTACCGGACCAATATTTTTGAGATCGTTCTGCTATTTTGCAGGACGGCAAATGTAAAATAATTTTTCAATTTGTTTTTACTTTTTCAAAGAAAAATATTGCCAAATAGACGATGCTATTTAAAATCTAATTCGGCTTTTTAAGCCTTTAAAAATAAAAAACTGATTATTCGGCTTTTGCATCCTTATTAAACCTACTTTAGCACTTTAATTATTTTATTTTATTTTTTATGAATACAGGAACTGTAAAGTTTTTTAATGACACCAAAGGTTTTGGTTTTATTAAAGAGGAAGGCTCAGAAGAAGAACATTTTGTACACGTAACCGGATTGATCGATGAGGTTAAAGAAGGCGACGCTGTCGAATATGAGCTTAAACAAGGAAAGAAAGGTATGAACGCTGTAAACGTGAAAATCGTTTAACAAGCATCATCATAAATTTTGAGTACGTCCCCCGATTTGATCGGGGGACTTTTTTTTGTCCTAAACTTGATCTACCATGACTTTATAGGTCGGATCTTCCATCACATTCACATCAATAATTCGCTCTGCATTCTTCAATAATTTCTGACAATCAGGACTTAGATGTTTCAAATGCACCTTCTTACCGACCTTTTGATAGCGTTCAGTAATTTTATTTAAGGCCTCAATGGCAGACATGTCAACCACTCTGCTTTCTTCAAAGTCGATCACGATCTCATCCGGATCATTTAAGACATCAAACTTATCGTTGAACACAGTGGTTGAACCAAAAAAGAGTGGTCCATAGATTTCATAATGCTTCACCCCATTTTTATCAATATGCTTTCTTGCTCGAATTCGTTTGGCATTGTCCCATGCAAAAACCAGGGCGGATATAATGACTCCGATCAGTACTGCTAATGCAAGGTTGTGCAGCACTGCAGTGATCAAGGTTACGGTAACCATCACTAGAATGTCAGACTTCGGCATACGGTTAAAGGTCCTCAAGCTTGCCCATTCAAAGGTGCCGATTGAAACCATGATCATTAATCCTGTAAGAGCTGCAATGGGCAGTTTTTCGATAATGGATGAGCCAAACATGATGAAAACAAGTAACATCACGGAGGCTACAATGCCCGATAGTCTTGCTCGAGCGCCTGAGGAGATGTTGATCAAGCTCTGTCCGATCATGGCGCAGCCACCCATTCCTGAAAAGAATCCTGAAAGTACGTTTGCCAAACCTTGCGCCACTGCCTCTTTGTTGCCTCTTCCTCGAGTTTCTGTAATCTCATCTACAATGTTTAAGGTTAACAGACTTTCGATTAAACCAACACCTGCTACAATTGCTGAGTAGGGGAAAATGATAACCAAAGTTTCGAGCTTTAAGGGAATGGATGGGATGTGAAAAGGAGGGAACCCACCTTTAATGGAGGCAATGTCTCCAACTGATTTGGTGTCAATATCAAAGGCCACTACAATCCCAAAAATCACCAATATCGAAACGAGCGAAGCAGGGAGTGCTTTACTTATTTTGGGCAAACCCCAAATAATCAGCATGGTTAAGACCACAAGTCCTAACAAAACATAAAGGGAACCTCCTGTTAACCAACTTCCATCCGCAGTTTTAAACGCACTTAGCTGCGACATAAAAATTACCACTGCTAGCCCATTAACAAAGCCAAAAATAACTGGTTGTGGTACTAAGCGCATCAGCTTACCGAGCTTAAGAAAACCAGCTGACATTTGAAGGATTCCGGCTAGAATCACTGCAGCAAAAACGTACTCAACACCATGGTCCTTTGCCAAACTAACAATTACAACTGCTACGGCACCAGTTGCTCCTGAGATCATTCCTGGTCTACCCCCTAAAACTGATGTAACCAATCCCATTACAAAAGCCGCATATAAACCAGTAAGAGGGGAGAGGCCTGCAATTAAAGCAAAAGCGACTGCTTCAGGAACCAATGCCATGGCAACGGTAAGACCTGAGAGGACTTCGTTTTTATAATTTACTTTTTGGGAGAGATCAAAGAGATTTAAATACTTGCGCATGCCGAATTTTTGAGGGCGCAAAAGTAAGTAGATTATATGGCTTCAATAGATTGAATGCCTTACAATCTATGGAAAGAGAATAAAAGCGATTTGTATCGAATTCAGTAATGCATAAAAAAAGCCAATCACAATGATTGGCTTTAATTTTTTATGAAGCTAGACTTTATTTTATTTGGTCTACTATAGCTTTAAATGCAGTTGCATCATTCATGGCTAGATCTGCTAAAACTTTTCTATTTAGCTCGATACCTTTCTTATTGAGCAAGCCCATAAATTGAGAATAAGACATTCCATGTTCTCGAGTGGCTGCATTGATTCTTTGGATCCAAAGGGCTCTAAAGTTTCTTTTCTTTTGCTTACGGCCTACGTATGCAAACTGTTGACTTCTTTCTACAGCGTTTTTGGCTACGGTATGAACATTTTTTCTTCTACCGAAATAACCTTTCGCTTGTTTTAATACTTTTTTTCTTCTTGCTTTTGCAGCAACTGAATTTACTGATCTTGGCATTTTTTTTCGTTTTTTGGAAAGCCGCGGTGAGATTCACGCTTTAATGGGCGACAGTCCGGGTTTTTTTGATTGAATTGATTTACGATAACCTGGCTTGGTCTTACTTCATGCAAAGTTGCAACTTAATATTGTACTCATCTGCTTTGTGTACTAAAGTAGATTGAGTCAAGTTGCGTTTTCTCTTTGTCTCTTTCTTGGTCAAAATGTGACTTTTGAAAGCATGCTTCCGCTTGATCTTACCAGATCCAGTGAGTTTGAATCGCTTCTTAGCACTGGAAATAGATTTCATTTTAGGCATCTTGCTAAATTATTGGGTTATTAAATAGATTGATTTTACTTCTTCTTTTTAGGGGCAATCATCATAATCATGCGTTTCCCTTCCATTTTAGGCATAGACTCCACTGTTGCAACTTCTTCTAAAGCCTGTGCTAGCTTTAATAAAAGGATTTGACCTTTATCTTTGAACAGTATAGATCTTCCTTTAAAGAATACATACGCTTTTACTTTTGAGCCTTCCTCTATAAACTTTTCTGCATGTTTCAGCTTAAAGTCAAAGTCATGATCATCAGTATTGGGTCCAAAACGAATTTCCTTAACAACAACTTTGGTTGTCTTGGCCTTCATTTCTTTCTTTTTCTTCTTCTGCTCGTATAAAAATTTCTTATAATCAATGATTTTACAAACAGGCGGATCTGCCTTTGGCGAAATTTCAACTAAATCAAGATTAGCTTCATTTGCCAATTCAAGGGCTTTTTCAATTGGATAAACTCCTTGTTCTACATCTTCACCAACAACGCGTACTTCATGAGCATCAATTTTGCTGTTGATCTTATGCGGATCTTCGGTTCTTCTCCTAAAATTGCGTGTATTTCTTCCTCTAGCTATTTCTTGGTCCTCCCTAAATGGTTTTTATTAAATTATTAACTTCTTCTTGTATCAAACTTATGAATTCACTGATCTTCATGGTACCTTGATCACCTTCTCCGTGTTTTCTAACTGAAACCGTACCATTCTCAATCTCTTTTTCGCCAATGATCAACATGTATGGAACCTTAGATACTTCTGCATCTCGTATCTTTTTTCCTACCTTTTCATTTCGCTCATCAACGAATCCGCGAATATCGGAATTATTTAAAACATTTAAAACCTCTTTACACTTTTCATTGTATTTCTCACTTAAAGGCAAAATAGCCAGCTGATCAGGGGTTAACCAAAGCGGAAAATTACCTCCACAATGTTCAATAAGAACCGCAACAAATCGTTCAAGAGAACCGAAGGGAGCACGGTGAATCATTACCGGTCTATGTCTACCGTCATCGCTGCCAATGTATTCGAGTTCAAAGCGTTCAGGTAAGTTGTAATCTACTTGTATGGTACCTAATTGCCATTTTCGCCCTAAAGCGTCCTTTACCATAAAGTCAAGCTTGGGACCGTAAAATGCTGCTTCGCCATATTCAATTACGGTTTTTAGGTTTTTACCTTCAACCGCATTCTTAATGGCATTCTCAGCTTTTTCCCAATTTGAATCGCTTCCAATGTACTTCGTTTTATCTTCTTTATCTCTTAAAGAGATTTGAGCCGTAAATTCTTGAAAATCTAAAGCTTTGAAAACGTAAAGCACAAGATCGATCACTTTTTTGAATTCTTCCTCAACTTGATCAGGAGTACAAAACAAATGCGCATCATCTTGGGTGAAACCTCTTACCCGTGTTAGTCCATGTAACTCTCCGCTTTGTTCATAGCGGTATACTGTCCCAAATTCCGCAAACCTAATTGGAAGATCACGGTAGGAGCGAGGCTCTGACTTGTATATCTCACAATGGTGTGGACAATTCATTGGCTTTAACAAGAACTCTTCGTTCTCATTAGGCGTCTTGATCGGTTGGAAGGAGTCTTCACCGTATTTGGCATAATGTCCTGAAGTAACGTAAAGTTCTTTACTTCCAATATGGGGTGTAATTACCGCTTGATAACCTGCCTTAAGTTGTGCATCTCGCATGAATTTCTCGAGACGTTCTCTTAATTCCGCCCCTTTAGGTAACCAAAGTGGTAGGCCTTGACCTACTTTTTGGCTAAAGGTGAACAAACCGAGCTCTTTTCCAAGTTTACGGTGATCTCTTTCTTTTGCTTTCTCTAACAACTCTAAATACTCGGTTAGCTCACTTTTTTTAGGAAAAGCAGTACCGTAAATTCTGGTCAGTTGTTTATTTTTTTCATCACCTCTCCAATATGCACCGGCTAAATTCAAAAGTTTTACTGCTTTAATATGCCCAGTATGAGGGATGTGTGGGCCTCTGCATAAGTCAGTAAAGTTGCCTTGATGGTAGAAAGTAATGCTACCATCCTCTAATTCACTGATTAGTTCTAGTTTGTATTCATCGCCTTTTTTCTCGTAGTATTCTACTGCTTTAGCTTTAGCAATTTCTTCTCTTTGATAGGCATTTTTTTGTTTAGCCAGGGCTTTCATTTTTTGCTCGATCTTTGGCAAATCTTCTGCTGTAATTGTGCGGTCACCAGAATCAACATCATAGTAAAAACCATTTTCAATTGGAGGTCCTATGCCAAGCTTTATTCCAGGATAGAGATCTTCAAGCGCTTCAGCGAGCAGGTGAGCAGAGGAGTGCCAAAAAGTATTCTTTCCTTCTTCATCTCTCCAAGTAAGCAATTGTAGATCAGCATCGCTGGTAATAGGGGTGAAGGCATCTTGCACTTTACCGTTTACTTTAGCTGCAAGTACATTTCTTGCAAGTCCTTCGCTGATTTCTTTTGCTACATCAAGGGGAGTAACACTTTCATCATATTTTTTAACAGCCCCATCGGGCAGGGTAATTGAAACCATAAGTTAATTAAATTGGGTGCAAAGATACTAGCTTCAAAAAGCAATTGAAACAAAAAAGAGCGCCATTTAGCGCTCTTTCTAATTGTGCTTTTAGGTACTGATCAATTAACCTTCAATGATTTTAGTTCTCAGGGTATTAATTTGATTTGTTAACTCATTTAATTCAGCTTCTGTAAGTTCAACATCAGAGATTGACATATCACTATTGTCAAGCTGCTTAACGCTTTCAAACCCATTGAAGGTATCACGAATGTTTTTCAGGCCATCTATTAAAAAAGTAAGATCTAAAGAAGGGTCATTTTGCACTTTTAAAGCTTTGATCAAATCTCCAACTATGGTCATTTGTTCAACTAGACGTGTCGTCAATTTGGCTTGGTTAGAAGGACTGTTTGCGCCCAAATACATCCCTTCTACCCATGCTGATGAGAAGAAAACGGCCTCTTTAGATTGCTCTTCATTTTCGGCNAAATACTCGTCCGTTCTTCTTTTTATAGTGGTCAAGATTCTAAGAATAGTATCTTGATTACCAATGTTTTGCTCAAAGCTCTTAATTAACTCCCCTGTTCCAAAAACACTCGGCATTCCAATTTCGTCAGTTAAATTTTTAACAGCACCTAAATAGTCAATAGATTCTTGTTGTTGATTATTTAGAACTGTGTAGGCAAGATCAGCTGAGTAGACTCCGAAGTTCAAATATTTTGCAGTTTTAGTATTGTATTTACTTTGATTTTCGGTTGGGTTGGTTAAGCCACTTTTGTACTCTAATCCCGCACGGTTAAACATAGCCGCAATTTGAATAGGAGAGGGGAGCATAAATGAAAGATCTTCCATTTCCTCAGTTGGCTCGTTTTTTTCTTCAATTTTTTCTTCAGTATCTTCCGTTGTGGACTCAGCTTCTTCTTTATTCGGTGCTTCCGCACAAGAAACAGCAAAAAATACTACAGCTATCAGCAATGAGCTAAATTTTAGTGATTGCATTAATTTCATTTGGTAAAAGTTTAGGATGGTAATGATTACTTGATGGGGTCTTATTCTTCAGCTTTTGAAGTGTCCACAAATGTGAGTTGGTAACCCAAAACAAAAACAAGACAACCTGCTTCAACTGTTTCAGTAACTGCAGGAATTGTATAGGTTACATAATGTCTTTTAGATTTTTCAGGTTCAAAATACAGAATGTCTCTATTATCTCCCTTTGAAGAAAATAAAGCTTTTCTGCTTTCATGACTTTTGTCCTGATCATAAACCTGAATCTCTACTTCTTGAGGAAGCGCTTTACGGTTAAAAACCATTCTGTATTGTTCTCCTTTAAATAGGGGAACTTCAATCTCTTTAGTTAGCTGTTCATTTTGATATTCAATCTTACTCACCTTAGCTGATGAATAATAGAATGGACTTAATTGAGCAATACCCTCTTTTTTTAGTGCTTTAATGTCGCAATTTGCTGTTTGCGCAAACAACTGATTAATTAACAGGCTACTAAAGAGCAGCATCGAAGTGAATAGAATCTTTTTCATTGATATGGAAATTAAATTCATGGCGAATATACTGAATGTTATAAATAGTTGACAATAATTTAGATAATAGAAATAGGCTGTTTTATTTCGCTCTTTTCGCTCTTTGCATTTCGTTTTCCCTTTCTGATTCTTTTCGTTTAAAGAGTTCAAATCGACTTTCAATGATTCGTGTAGGGTAATAATTGTTTGAACGATCTACATCTGCTGTTTCCAAGTTTGGATCTAGGTTGATTTCTTTTACCCTTTTATCAAGAAAGAAGACTTTTGAAATTTTACTTTGGTTGTAACGCCATATTTCAGCCGGAATGTATTCCTTTTGGGTAGCCCCATCAGTAAAGGTAAACTCAACAATAATCGGCATCACCAATCCTCCGGGAGAGGAAAATCTTACTTCATACAGGTGCTTTTTATTCTTTAGCATTGCTTTTTCATCTTCATCTAATTCATCGAAGTACTCTTGGTATTCCTCTCGATCTATGCTAGTCACTTTAAAAGGGTCGTGAGAATTGTAAAAGTCTTTTGTCGAGGGATCGAGTTCAACAACTGTATTAGAGCGGTTGGATTCATTTCTAATGTCACCTATAAAGTCTTCTTTAGATTCCGCTTTTGCTTTTTCTTTCGAGAACTCTACATCAGGATTTTTAGTGTCTAGTTCTAAATAGTGTACTTCGTCAATCGCAAGGTCTACATGATCTGTAGAGAAGAACCAACCTCTCCAAAACCAGTCTAGGTCTACTGCTGAAGCATCCTCCATGATTCTAAAAAAGTCTGCCGGAGTTGGGTGTTTGAACTTCCATGTTTGAGCATATTGTTTGAAGGCATAATCAAAGAGTTCTCGTCCCATTATGGTTTCTCTCAAAATATTAAGCGCAGTAGCCGGTTTCCCGTAGGCGTTGTTACCAAATTGAAATATCGACTCAGAGTTAGTCATGATGGGGCTGATCTTATTTTTATCACCTTTCATGTAGTCGACAATTTTGTATGCTGGTCCTCTTCTTGAAGGGTAATCCACATCCCATTCCTTTTCAGCAAGGTATTGACAAAAGGTGTTAAGCCCTTCATCCATCCATGTCCACTGACGTTCATCAGAATTTACGATCATGGGAAAGAAATTGTGTCCCACCTCATGTATGATCACAGAAATTACGCCATATTTTAAGCGTTCTGTATAGGTGCCATCTTCTTCTGGTCGCCCATAGTTGAAACAGATCATGGGATACTCCATGCCTATGCTTGCTGCGTTTACAGAAATAGCGATTGGGTAGGGATAGTCAAAAGTTGTGTTGGAATAACTTCTAAGCGTATGAGCCACAGCTTTAGTAGAATATTGCTCCCAAAGTGGATTTCCTTCTTTGGGGTAGTAGGACATGGCCATTACTGTGCGGTCGCCAAATTTTACTCCCATAGCATCCCAAATGAACTTTCTTGAGGAAGCAAAGGCAAAATCTCGAACCATCTGCGCTTTATAGGTCCATGTTTTATTTTCTTTTGATTTTTTCTTTTCAGTTTTCTTTGCCTCACTTTCTGTAACAATCATAACAGGCTGATCAGCTTCTTTGGCCTGCTCGAGTCTTTCTTTCTGTTCCTCGCTTAATACTTCATCAGGATTTTGAAGTTCCCCGGTTGAAGCCACTATATGGTCTGCCGGTGCAGT
>P_2C_Liq_1_UnCtyDRAFT_1000526_pt1 | contig 16453 bp, 19 predicted proteins | sample Pon2CUnioCityCA_2_FD_10234 | JGI IMG/M metagenome (IMG submission 10234) | reverse complement strand
AAAACCAAATGCTGATTGATTACCACCTGAGTTTAGATAACCTGCAACAGATCCAAAAGCTGATTGATTACCACCTGTCCCACCAGCACTAGTACCTATAATAGTTCTATTACTACCATCGTTTAGGTCTATCTTACCTACTACGCTAAGTTTTTCACTTGGTGTAGTTGTTCCTATACCTACGTTTCCTAAAGAGTCTATGGTGAATTCGGAAGCTGCTGATAGTCCTGAACCAGTTGCTATTTTAAATTTATCACTATCGCTGTCATCAACTCCTAAAGTGAATTTATTAACACCACTTAACGCAAAGTTAACAATAGGATCTCCTATACCTGTGTTATCTAATATAAGATTAGTACCAGCTTGTGAGCTTGTGATTAATACGTCACCATCAACGTGAAGTTTCTTACTAGGACTTGTTGTTCCTATTCCTACGTTACCAAAGACTTTAACATCATCATTAAACGTCTTAACTCCATCAATATCTTGATCTCCTGTTAATTGCACAGAATTACTTGCTAACGCTCCTTGTGCTGATGTTGCAAATTCACTAGGTAACTGACCGCCTAATCTATCGCTGTCTGCTGACTTTGCAGTGATTAATCCTACATCAATCTTTTCAGGTTCATCCGTTCCTGTTTGCAACAATAGTTTACCATCGCTTGGAATAGCCGAAGCTTCGGTTAATTCGTTATAATAATCTTTAAATTTCTTATCTGCCATTATATGTATGTTAATCTATTGCCTAAGCTATCTGTTAATATTTCTAGTAGATCACTTAATAAATAGTTGTTACCGCTGTCAATTATAAACCCACTATTTGCAAAATCTACTATTTGAGGGGACTTATATCGCTCTTTTCCGCTTATAGCTATATTGTAACCGTTAAAGTCTGCATGACCGCCACCACTTGAAACCTTTGAGCTATCAATATTGCAACCGTTTTCAGCACCAATAAGCCTATAAACACCACTCCATTCTAAAATGATAACGCCTAATTCTAATCTCATCAATTTCTCAATCTCAAAAGAATCCAATGCGTTTTGATTATGTAGTGTAAAGCTCAAATCTTGCGACCAATCGCCTAACTCATCACTCCTGTTTTCTGTAAAATTACCGTCCTTAACATCATATTTGAAAATGATGGTGCTAGGGTAGCTAGTAATTGATACACCACGCTTGCCAGTTGCTAACTTTGCCTTATCGTAATCATACGAAAACAAATAAACCTCTTTTATACCGCCTAAATTGTCTTTGCATGGTTCTAAGCGACCCCTAAATATCCTCATAGTACCACTTCTTAACTCGCTTAGTAGGTAAATAGAAACCTCCGACCATATTCACATCTCTTTGCGGTTTCTGATCGTAGTCATTAGGCTGGCTATCTCTATATTCAGGAATCTCATTCCCTTTATCGCATAGATACTTGTTTAACCTCCCAATCCATACGTCTGCTCTTGCTTCATAATTAGTAGCTAGAAACCTAACTTCATCAACTGGAGCGCTTTCACTGTTGTTTGGCGTTGCTTTGTATATTCCTGAATCTTGAACGTTGTATTGACCCATTAAGACGTATTCAGCAAACACCGCAGCGTATAGAATAGACTTTAAATACTCTACATGAATCGTTAAATAATGACCTGTTAAGGGTGTGCCTGCGAGTATATCCGCTGCAATTTTATCATATAGTGCCGTTCCTAGAATATCCTCAATTAAAAAGCGTTGCTTTTCGTAAATTAGAAATGTATAACGATCCTTATCGACATTACCACCGATAGGCGTGTTCTTAACTAATTCCGCTGGAGTTATAAATAATGCTTGATCTGCCATGTTATATTAACGAAAAAAGTTATATATTTGTTTTAAATTTGAAAACTTATAAAATGAAATTTTGCAAAAGGCAGTACAGAATAGTGTGAGTAACAAAAAACCCCTACCAATTAGATAGGGGCTTTAATTTTATTTCGGTAACCTGCCACCTCTAGGCATATCATGAGGGCGTTTAGCTACTTTTTTGTCATTTTCAGGTAATCTAAATTCTGCTCTATCGCTAGGGTCTAAATCTAAAATTCTACGCCTTGCTTCATTAACTGAAATACGTTTATTGTTTTTTCTTAAATACACTCTACGTTCCCAAAAATGCTTGCAATTAACGCCGCCTTTCCAAAGCCAGACATCATAAGTATCAGCTCCATTAGGACCCATTCCAGCTTGTACTATTTTATTTTTTGCAGCGTCTATATCTTCAAATCTATAAACCTTTTTAGCCGCTAACATATCTTTGCAAAATTGACGTTGTCCCGTTTTATTTCCTGCATAAACATATCTTACTTTAAATAAGTCGTTGTCCTGATCACTCTTATTTCGAGGTGTGCTAGGTAACGCTGCTAATTGTAATGCTGCATCTTGTAAAGGTCTTCCCTTTATCTTTTCTTCTGTAATCAACTCCCACTCATCTGCATTCGGTTCATCCTCGCCTAAATCAATTAAGAATTTTGAACCATCTATTTCAGTTTCGCTTAAAGCTGTAGCTGTTTTTGTTTTAAATAAAGACCTAGCTGTATCTTCATCAAATTGCAACATTTGAACAAGAAAGACAACAGCTTGTTCTTCTGTCATTCTCCCCTCATTTACGGCTGTTAATATTTCTAACGCACTTGTAACTTGCGCACCGTTATAGCTTGCTTCTTTTGCAGCTTGTTCTTCATCTGTAACTTCAACACCATTTGTTTCCTGTCTTAGTTCATCTTCATTAATAGGCTTAAAATATAAATCTAAATTAACTCCAGCCGCTTGCAATACTGGATCTATAAAGTCCAATATAAAGTATTGAACAGGGTTTATAACCATGTCCATAGTCAGTTTTAGAGCCGTATCTAATTCATCCGCATTATTTCCTAATCCTGTATTATTCTTAATCCCAAACAGCATCGGGCTAACAACTCTATGAGAGCGCATAAGTTTCTCTTCAGCTTCTTTGTTAACCGTTTCCCATTGCTTATGGCTGCTATTCTCTACGATTGGCACTATCGTGATTTCAGCTTCCTTACCATTGTTAAAACTAATCACCATTTTACCAGCGTTAGAACTACCAGTCAATTGGTTTTTAATTCTTTGCTCTATTTCGTAGCGATCCTCTTCAGTGGCAGGGATGCCATTGTTCATATTAACAACATAACCAAAGCTAAAACCGTTCTTAATATGGTTTATGTAGTAATTACTTACTTCCTCCTCCATTTCGGCATATTGCAATCCGCTTTGGTATTTAGGTAAAGAATAATAATTTATATCGCTTTCACAATCATTAATGTAAACGATGCTAATTTCAGCTTTTGTTTCAGGCGTCCACTTTTCAAAATATTGTGGCTCAAATTCCGATTTTCTGTAATCTTTCCAGCTTGTGCAATACCAGTAACCATCTACTTCTCCATCTTCATTTGCCTTTTGAGGTGCTAATGTCTTAACAGGTATATGCTTTATCTTTGCTGGCTCGTTTCCCTGATTGTTTTGAATCACTTGAAAAGCTGCATTTCCTTGCAAAATGAACTCATCAACGATCTTTTTTAAGTCTTTTTTGTCTAATATAGAAAGCAGTTTTACCCACTCTAACGGCTTTCTACCTGCGTTCTTAGCTGCTAAACCTTTACCGAAAGTTAATGATCTGTAGGTGTCTATAATAGCTGCGTTTGTAGGGCTGCCAATATAGCGGTCTTTAACATAATCGAAATAATCGTTATTCTTACCGTTTAAAACCCACTCTTTACCTCTTACTTCTTCAAGTACAGGTTTAACGTAGTTGTTTAATTGTATAATTTTCATAAATCTATCACATTACCGTTAACAGGGTTAATTACATAGCCGCNTAAATCGCTTTGATCCGTTGCAAATACTTTTGTTTTGTAAATATCGCCCACTTCCAATTCAGCTTGCTGACCCTCTTTAAAATTATAAATAAAATCAATAGATGAATAACCATCTACTGTCGTAATAGGCAAAGAAGAGTTTAGCTCTACACCGTCAATGCTTAAACTAGCGGAAACAAGGTAAGAACTAGGTATGAACACTAGCGTATGAAGCGGATTGTTTTCAGGCTTAAATACTTTCATATTATATTAACGATAAGTAAGTGTTTTTTGTTTTTAAAACATAAAAAAACCCCTTACAATTTCCTTAGTAAGAGGCTTCTTGAAACAAAACAAAATGTTATTATACGCTTGGATCAATTGGAGTAGCGTCGACCAAAGCTAATAACGCCGTAACCGATGCAGCATCTAAGAAAGGAGCATAAGCGCCTTCCGTTCCCACTAACGTTAAGTTATAACCGTTAAAGTCTGCCTTTGCACCTCCACTAGTAGCACTACCAGAAGTTAAATTTAAGCCCTCAGTTATACCGATTACCTTATAGTTATCATTACGATCTTGAACAATAACCACAGGACGACCTGCTGCGATTAAATCAATCTGTTCGGCTGTCGCTAAATCTTGCTTTTTAAGTGCCAAAGTTAAAGTTTGTGTATTAACTCTAGTCCCTGCACTAGTATCTGCTACCATCTCCTCATCTAACGTGTTACCGTCAGCGAGTAAGTCCCATTTGTAAACAGTCGTTAAGCCTACGCCTATGTCTGTTACTTCATTCCCTGTCAATGTGAACGCACCATCAGCTTCTGAAAAATTCGCAAAGAAGGCATTTTTCAGCCCTCCTAGCGTATTTTTACACGGCTCTAAGCGTCCTTTTCCTATCTCACAACTCATTACGCTGCTGGGGTATAAAGAACGATTTCAGCTCCGTAAGCGTATTCAACACCTGCAGATAAAACCATCTTAGTTCTTATTTGTCCGCTCAAATCAACATCTCCCATATCTTTAATACGAATCTCGTTAAAGTCAGACTGTGCAGACATACCGATTACGATGTTGTCACGGTTATATCCTACCATTCTACTAGCTGGCAAACCTTTGATTTCAGTTAGTGTGTAACCCTCAAAATCAAATTCGTTAGGATTCAAGAAAGTACCGTTACTTCTTGCTTGTGTTCCGTAAGCTCTTTTGATAGCTCTGATTACATTCGTAGAAACTCCAAATACATGGTTAGGTGCTTGTAGAATTTCGTCTGTATGTGCATCAATGAACTTACCTAGCTCTGCTTCTACGTTTGCCGCTGTAATACCTCCACTAGCTCCAACAACGTCTATAACAGTTGCATCTGCTTCAAGTAACGGTAAGATACCTTGCAAGTTACCAGTTGTACCATCTCCCTGCCAGATGTCTTTGTCGATCTTACGAGCTAAACGGTTACCCATGTCGGTAAGCATAAAGCCTTGCTCTGTGCTAGGTAGTCCGTTATCGTTAAACGCACTAAAGCCCATTTCGGCAGCCGTCCATAATTGTCTGAATTCTTCTTTACAAATTTCTTTGTCTGATTTGATTTTCTTAAGCGTTAGTTGCTTTTCATTTATATCAACTTCGCCGCTAGGAGTGAACCCACATGAATAATCTACAAAATCATCTGTAGTATTCATACGACGTAAAAACAAGTTGTTTTCAGGTACGTTAGGAATTACTCGAATCAAATTATCGCTAATCGTATTAGCTTCTTTTACCATTTCTAAGAAATAGCCTCCTGCTACTTCTCCTACGTAATTAGTAGTGATATCTACTGTTGTTGCCATTTCTTACTTATTTAAGTTTTCTAGTCTTTCGGCTAGTGTTAATTTTCCTTTTTTTTCTATTGAAAGTTTAGTTGCTTTCGGTTTGATTCCCTCGCTAGCTGGCTTTGCTTGAACAGTTGCTAGTTGTGTTTTAACTTCTGTTAGCTCTACTGATTGCGCTGCCATTTCTTTTTTTAGACCCATAATTGCATCTAACAATTTATCAAATTCAGCATTTGACATTTCAGCTTCTTCTTCTGCTACCTTTTCGCCTACTGAATCGACTACACCTTCTTCGACTACTACTAGCAACTGACCACCGTCTAGTTCATATTCGCCTACTGGAACTGGTACGTTACCGTCCTCACCTTTAATAGCGATGTTAACGCCAGCTTCTAGCGTTTCGCCTTCAAATTCCATTGTTACCGAACCATCCGCGCTTTTTACCTCGCCTAATTTTACGGCTGCCTTAGCTGNCTCTGGCTTGTCTTCTGCAAATAATTGCATGAACTGCTCGAACTTTGTCGGCTTTTTTTCTTCACTCATTTTTACTTCGTTTAAATTAAATATTCCATCTATTGAAAATCCCTCTATTTCTCCAGCTTTAGCCATTGCCCAAATTTCATCGTCGTGTATCTTCATCGTTACCGCCCATGATCCTACTGGTTCTGTAAATCCGTACTTTCTTGACTTATCCGCTTCATCATCTTCTATGATCCAGCTCTCTACAACTGAAACTGCATCACTACCCAAATCTAGTTGGTGCTCTATCGTGCTATTATTGCTGTTTCCTTTTCGTATAAAATCGTAAGCCGCTTTCTCTATAGTGTCTTTACTGAAAACGATGTTGTATTCTCCCATGTCAGGGTCTTTACGGTAAATAGGCTTGTCAGGAATTAAAGCGATACCCATTAATACCCTGCGATCTTCTGAAATTGTAGCAAGTTTAAGCGGCTTGCTTTGCTGCTCTTTTAGCGTGATGAATTTAGACTCCATAGCTGGAGACTTCACAACACTAAGTGCGTAAACACCCTCATTTTGGTCAGGATCATAACTGATTTGATACGTCTTCATACTATAGTAACGAAAAACTATAGTTGCGTGTTTTTTTTTGAGCCTGTTGTTAGTGTTACAATATAAAAACGCTTTTTCTCAATCTATAGAAATGAAATGTGTGTGAAACTAAAACTATATAATAATATATAAAACTTTTGATTGATTTCTATTATAACATTATTACAGTCAATGATAGCAAGGGTTTGAATTATTACACTATTAACAACATAATGGTAACAACTATAACATTTCTAAAAAAAAACACTTTTTTACTTGTTATTAACAACTTTACTGTTATATTTGCATTGTAATTAAAAACAAAACAAATGAAAAACACAACAAAACAATTATTAACCGAATTGATGCGAGACAAGTTTGACAGTATCGATTTAGAACAAGACTACATCACACATAGCGGAGAATGGTTAATCGATGCCGCTACGGATTTAGGGTTAACCGAATTAGCACAAGACATGCAAAACGATATGCCATGAGTGACTGGTTCGACGATTTAGACACACACCCAAGCTGGGAAAAAGAAGAAACTAATTGCAATCATTGCGGAAATCCTACCAGTGGTAAAACATACTGCTCTAAGGGTTGCAAAGTTGCAGATAATGAGTAGTACGTCTTTAGGCGGTTGCTAACAACGTGCTAGGGTATGTAAGCCTACGGATTTAATAACTAAAAAATTAAACAAAATGGAAAATATAAAAAATTGGTACAAATCTGAATTTACCACAGATGAATTAGCAGAAGAAATAAACCCGATAGCAACTTTTGAAGAGTTGAAAAACAACTTGCCAAATGTGTATGATTATTTGGATGTGAGTGATTCTATTGTTAGAGAAAAGGTTTTTTCTGAATTAGCTGAAAGAATGAATGTTGATTATGATGTGATTTATAATAAATGGTTGAATGGTTAGTAGGTTTATTACCTACAACGGACGAGTATATGATTAGTGCGTGTACATATAACTATACATTTTTGATTGATATTGTACACATATATGTACGTTTTGATTGAAATAACAAACAATAGCATTAATTATATACGTTGTTATATTTTGTGTTTGTTGCTTATTATACGCAAAAGGGTATAAAATGATGATAATAACCAACATTATACGCAAAAACGTATATTAAAGCGAGAAAAAATAAACATTACTACCAAAGGTATTTGTATAACAGTAGTAACGGAAATTAATAACTAAATTTTATAAATATGGATCAAAAAATACGAATTGGACAAAAATGGAAAAGCAATTACACTGAAATATATTACAAAGTTTTTGGTGGTTCAAAAAATGATGTAGAAATGTATGACATTGATAATGTTTGGGATAGTAAAGTAGTTAGCAAAAAAGAACTAAAAAAACATTTTACTTTGCAAACAATCAGTAAATAGTTATTACTGTTATACGGTGTTGTGGTGTAGTTTTAATGCATAACGGCTACGGCTATGCGGTCGTTTTAATGCCGTATAGCCATTGTTAGCACACGTTATTTGTTTTTTGATTTCTTGATTTTCGGCTCAAATTAGTGACTCTTATAGTTTACACTAATTTCTGTCAAAACCTTAACAAATTAGTAGTCGTTATAGTGTAAACTAATTTCTCACTAAAACTATACAAATTAGTTGTAACTATAGTTGGTCTTATTTTCTGTAGATTATATAAGAAAATAGTGATAACTAAATTACGAATTAGTGTCAACTAATTTCTGACAGAAATATAACAAATTAGTTTGTACTATAGTTGAAACTATTTTCTGTGTTTTGTATAACAAATTAGTTGACACTAAATGCAAAATTAGTTGGTGTTAATTTCTGACCAACTTATAAGAAAATAGTGTCGGTTATAGTTTCAACTAATTTCTTGAGAATCCGACAGAAATTAGTTTGTGTTATTACTCGAATTAGTTTGAACTATTTTCTGACATAAATATGAGAAATTAGTTTACACTAAATAGAAAAATAGTATGAACTAATTTGTGTGTAATTGTACAGAAATTAGTTTGTGTTATAGTGAGCGTTAATTTCTGATAAAACGTAAAGAAATTAGTTATAACTAAATACAGAATTAACAATAACTAATTTGTTATTAAACTGACAGAAATTAACAACTGTTATAGTTACAACTAATTTGAGCCGAAAATTAAAGAAAATAGTACACACTATAGTTTGCATTAATTTCTGATGTTTCAGACTGTAATTAGTGTTGGTTATAATGTGTGCTAACAAATCGTATATGAGCCGTTTTAATTGCTCATATACTTAGTTATACCTATCCTAGCCCAGCCTGGCCGAAAGTATCACGATCCATTTGTTGTTGATTAGTAACATCAGAACCTACTACAAACGCTCGTAATGGTTCTGATCCTTGCACGTCTCCAGCTATTTGATTTACACCACTAGAAGCGGTAAGGTTAAATGCAGGTGCTTGTGTTCCGCCTTGTGTTGCCGTACTAGAAACCGCTGCACCACCATTTCCACCGCCTCCAGGTATTTGAACTTTTAATATATCTTTTACATTTTTAAGACCTGCAATTCCGATAGCGGCTGCGTTAGCAAACTTTAAAGCAGTTTCAAAAGGTGTTACAGTTTTTGCTGCAAGTGCATCCGACACACCTCTAAACGTGTTTATAGTAGAACTGGCAACGGCTAGTATTTTTCCTTCTGCTGTTTTAGCGTTGGCTAATTGTGCAAATGCGTCTATCGTATCGCCTACTTTGTTAACATTGTTTATTTTTGCTTTTGCCTCTTTATCTGATATTTTTTCAGCAGCCTTAGCTCGTTCCTCTTCCTCCTGTTTTGCTTTTGCATCAAGTTCAGAAATAGTATTGTTATAATCTTCTCGAGCTGCTGCAAGTAGCCTAAATTTTTCTACCTCATCAGATACTTGTAATTCTATTTGCCTTATACGTTCATCTCGTAGATCAGTAGCTTCTTGTTTAGCTAATTCTAAATCAGACTTCCCTATTTCATTAAGCTCTTTTACAATGTCTTTTTGCTCTCTTAATAAGCTGTTTCTATTGACTAGTTGTTCTGACCTAAAACCTTCTACTTGTGCTTCAATTGCTAATACTTCATTTTGAGCTTCGATTAAAGCACGTTGAGCCTCTACATTACCCTTGTTGTTATTTAATTCTTGTTGCGCTTGTGCTACTCTTACTTTAGCTAGCTCGACTTGCTTCTTGTTTTGTTCATCTAGTACACGCCCTAGCTCTTCGTTTGCTTTGATACGATCAGCGATAGACTGTTGGTCGTCGTCTCTTATTTGCCTTAACTGTTCCGCTTGGCGGTCATATTTTTCTATTAAACCTTGTATCCTAGCTTCTGCTAATATTGCGGACTTGCTTAATTGGTTACTTGTTTTCGCCTGCTCAAAACTAGCTTTTAAGCTAACTTTACTAAGGTTATTTATACCTTCATTTGCTAACGCTCCAAGCTCATCTATCGCACCGCTAAAATTAGTAGCTACATCTTTACCAGCTTTGATAGCGTCCAATCCCACCTCTACTAAATCTAGCCTGGTTTGTTTTATACTCTCATTTAATCGCTTAACCGTTTCAGGGTCATCATCCCCAAAAAAGGATTGCTCCCAAGCTAACTGCGCTTCTTGAAGCCCTAGTTTAATTGCAAAGAAAGCCCCCTTTAATGGTGTTAAAGCAATAGTTAACAAACCGCTTAAAACATTACCTAACGACTCAAAACCTCCTGTAGCTTGACTTACAGCCGAAACAGCATCTGCAACAGCACCAACTACACTAGTAAGCACATTGCTGACCGTACCGAAAACAACGCTTAAACCATCTGCAACCTTTTGATTGCTAGTAAGAACTTCTACCAGTTTAGCGAATACAGCTAAAGCGATCCCAATCCCAGCCGCTTTAAGAGCTAGACCAATACCTTTAACTCCTTTACTAAGTAATCTTGAAGCCTTACTAGCACCCTTACTAGACTTCTCTACTTTGTTTATACCTTTGCTAGCTTTGTCTCCGCTTTCCTTTGCGCTTTCGCCTACTTCTTGAACACCTTCGTTAAGTTTACCGACCGACTTTTCAGCGTCTTTGGTATCAACATTTATTTTTATTTCTTTCTCAATAGCCATTTTAAAGCGTTTTTAAACTCATTCCAGTTGCTAGGGTACTTATACCTACCCTTTGCCACTTCTATTAATTCTGTGCGTTTATTTGTATCTCTTAGAGCCCGTATAGTTTGTGCAATCATTAGTAGCCTTTATGTATTCTTGTTGGCAATATTTTAATATCAAATATTTCTAGATCACCGTTTTCAGCAGTTATTAAAATCTCACAACCGTTTTGTATAAATGTTGATCCTGAATATAAAATGAAGTCATTTTTAAATAATTGAACTATTCCGCTACTTTTCGCAAACACATTAGTATAAGAATTGATAACGCCTAACGAACCATCTATATTTAAGTCGATTCTAAAGTGCCCGTTATTAACTGAACACTCTGCCTTGAATCTAATTTCAGTAATAAAGCGGTCTTTGTCGTTTACAGCTACGAGTCTGTTTATGGTAGGATCCCACATACCGTTACTAAATTCAGGAGGTACATTGCCATCTATTACCGTAGCGTTATTACAAGTTAGCTTAGCTGTATTTCCGCTAGTTATTACTAAAGGATTAGAAGCAGTGTAAAAGTCATCAATATATTGCGCTCCACCTGTAAAGGTTAGCACCTCTTCAAAATTCTTGTTTACTTTATTACCACCACTTCTAAGATCGTCTCCTGTTCCGTCATTAGGTGCAGTACCTAGATTAATGCTTTCTATTGCCATTGTTTAAAAGGTTGTTATTGTATTGTCAAATGTTATTATATTGCTGTCAAACTTTGCGGAATTAGATCCAGCAGGTTGGAATACTAAGAAACTAGGATCACTTAATCCATCTTGAATTTGAATCAATCCAGCTCTGTCTTGTCCTGTTTTGTTTTCGCTTAATGTAAAGTTAACTAAAGGTGGCTGTGAATCAATTGTAATCCAGTCCGAATCTGTGAAAGCTATTGCGAAGTCGTTTTTTCCAATATAATAGAAACTTCCGTTAGTGTTAAATACACCACTCTTACCGCTTAAACTGCTACTTGTGTCACTTGCATCTAATTCCGTGAATAGATCATTTAGCAATACTAAAGAAGTAGCACCAGTTGTTATGTTTGTCTCTACATTATCAATTAAATAGCGCTCTCCTTTGATAATTAAGCGGTCATTCATTGCTATTTTAGTAAGCAAAGTCGGTGTGAATTGCGCCTTTATCGTGTATTTACGCCTCTTTTTATTAAATAAATCATTAAAATAGTCCGAATAAAACCTACTATAAAAGTTATCACTAAGTAAACCACCGTTGTATTCGCTAAATTCCGCTGCAAATTGAGCTGTAAATCCACCCTCTAACGTCTGAGAATGGCTAGGAATGTTTGCAAACCTTACAAATGTGTAACTATTTTCGGTATTAAAGCCTATCATGCCGTTAGTACTACCTAAATCAATGGTAGGCAAATAACAAAGGAATGGTTTATTCTTGTAGGGCTCTTGATCTTTATCTACAATATACGCATATTGTACCAAACTGCTATCTAACCGCTCAAATTGTGGGTTTTCAAATGGCAATTCTATTTCTAAAGTATCATCAGTAGCTAAACCCTCTAGGCTTATTTCTTCAGCTCCAAACTGTTTACCGAATCGGCTTTCATATTCCGCTGCTAGTATTTGCTCGCTTTCTTCATATTTAAACTCTATTTCTTTAAATAGCTCACCTCGCCCTACCTTAATATCTTCTATATCGATATACTCACTTATATCTGTAATGTTACCTTGTTTATACCAGCTATTTAAGTCATTAACTAATAACGTACCGTCTTGCTGCGGTTGTATAATTAAATTAAAGGCTTTAATAATTGCCGTAAACCAATCTAAAACTTTTATTTTCGCTATCTCTGAAAGTGTATCAAATTGTGGCTGTGCCGTGGTAATTGAGGCGCTAGTTGATATTTCTTGCGCTAGTATAGTTAAATTAGAAAGGAAAGTATATTGATATTCACTAAAGACTATATTTGCATCAATTTGCAAAGCATTGTCTGACTCTATTAAATATTTATAGGTGAAATTACCTTCTGATGAATCGTATTCGTAATATGAAAAATTATAATTTCCGTTAACAAAATTACTTTCATATATCCTTTCTTCATCTTTTGTTATAACCAAACGATAATCACTAGTACCACTATTAACTACACAACTAACCGTATGTCTGTTTTTGAACTTTACTGATGTTGTAAAGTTGTAGGAGGTAACATCTAAAGTTGACAAACCTGTGACATCCAAAGGATTAGTCTTATCTGTTCCTGTTCCTAAACTCATATACAAGTCAGTAAATTCAGAACGTCCAAAAAAGTCTTGGCTAAAGTTTAAGCGTGGATATTTCGTTTCTATAGCTTCAAGTATAGCACGTAATTTTATAAAGCCTTTTAACTCCTTCCAGTCGATTCCGTCCGTAAATGAGGGGTTGTAAGCAATGTTTACAAGGCTATCTGTGCTTTGGTTAGTATCGCTAAATATAAAGCGTCTGTCATAACTAGCAACCGCAAATGATATATCCTGATTTGATTGTAAACGGTTGTAAACGTTAGCGGCTGTATAGTCAAAGTCTAGTGAGCTTAACGATGTGAGATCACGCAAAGTATCATCTCCTATTAAGTCTTTTATCTCAATGGTATTACCAAAAAATTCAATGTCGTAAAACTCTGGAACGTTGCTTTTTATGCCAACGCTGTTGAGCTGTATCTTACCATATTTAAAAGTAATGCCGTTTATATCTATGCGACCAGCTACTTTAGTTCTAGCATCGTAACCATCATCAATTTGGCTCTGGTAGTAATGTTTGAATATAGCGTTATTATGTGCATTAGCTGGCACTTTAAACGATTTAGTAAAGTCCGTAAACACTTTAGTTAAATCCCTAAGTGATTGAACTGATTGATTCAAATTGATTGATTCATCAGGGTATAAGTCTAGTCTTTCGCTTTGAATAAATAATTGTGGCTGCATTAATTATTAACGTGAAACTTGTGTATTTTGTTTTATTGTTGTATATTTGAACCATAATTAAAAACACAAATATTATGAGATCTTTAAACAACACTTTTGCAAAATTAACAATAGGAACAGTAGTAACTTATAATGATATGGCTAATACAAATTTAGAATTTGTGATATTAGATTCTTACTCTGATGATTTTGGAACTTGGGTAAATGTTATGAATTTAGAAACTAAAAACATTGAGCCAATGAAAGCAAATACAGAAATAGGAACAAGATGGACAGCTTAAAAGAATACACAGACTCCCGGCTAAAAAGATTAGCTGGGAGTTTTAAAATTTACAAAAACAAAGATGGTAAGTACTTGCATATTTCTGATAAAGCGAATATTGAAGTTGATTTGAATTTTTGGAAGTATGTTAAAACAGTTAAAAAACATTAAAAGCTAAAGGGGTTAATTGTAAATTAGTAACTGTTAGAAACACAATTGTATCTTAAAGCATATAAAATCTTTTATTTAAGACAAATTATACCTTAAAGCATATACACAAATTATCACTTAAACAGTCTGAATCAAATCGCTAGACATTTTGAAACTAATATCGTAGCTAATCAATTTATCTACTATTCTAGTCTTTTTTTCAATGCTATTCGTATCTACATTAATAGGAGAGTTATCAGATAAAAAAACGTAATCACTTAACAGCAAATCTTCAAACTGTGCATTTTGCGCTTCGCTTACATACCCACTACTTAACCGCAATGTTTCTCTACCTTGAACGCCACCGTTTCTATACAGATGCCTTTTGTTACTGTAAACACCGCCCTCTACATAGTTGTTTTTAAACGCTCCAAACCGCTCAACTTTAATACTCTCTTTTTGTGTTTTGAAGAACGTTAACCCCTCAAATGCACCGTAACGATTCAGGAAATAAACAACCTCTGTATCATATTTACACTCATTTATAAGCTCAAAGCGATACTGATCGTTTACAGTCACATACTCATCATCTATGTTATCTGTATAGAATACCGCATAGCTTATAGCATCTTCTATAAAATTGGTGGCGGTTACATTTACAGTATCAATAATTGTGCCGTCCGAACCCTTTAAGACTACTTGTGATAATCCACCTAGTGTAAAAATAGGCACTACAATCTTTTCGCCTTTTTTTACTTGATTCATAGTTGAGCAAAGTAATATATCTTTATTGTATATCGGTTTAGCTCCTAAATTATAACCGCTATATCCTAGCGTTGTTATTACTTGATTTAATACAGGCTGGTCTGGAGCTTGCAGGTTGTTTCTTGTAGATACACTCATAGCAATTACTGATCCTTCGTTGCTAGGTTCTAGGTTTACCGAAAGGTCTGGCAGTGTTGGGTTTATAAAATCCCTAGCGTATTGACTGACTGCAAAATCAAAACTATCCCAGTTGCTACTAGGGCGTAATTGTGTAGCTCTGTAGTTAGGGGTAGTTTGTGCATAGTTATTGTTAAACTCACCTGACTCAACCCATATCTTAACTATTTGTTGTGTTATAGCTGCATCGTTTATATCTCTATTGATGTAGTAGTTTGATCGAGCTGGGAGTATTCCACCAGTCCTTTGGATAGGAATAGTGTGGTTTCTAAAAACTGTAGTTATCCTGGTGTTATTAGGAAATCCTGCTGCTGCTATCTGAAACTGTATAAAGTCCAAAGTACTTTTTACGGTTACGGTTGCGCCTGATATTGATACCTCCCAATCTCCTGAAGGCACTATGTCTAAATCTAATGCATCTTTATAGAACTGCGCTTGTGTAGCTGCATCCGTACCCACTGAAAATTCTCCAGTTTGTGATCTAGTTGTTACTATCGTTTCGTTAATCAAAAAGCTTATTCCTGTTTGATTGTTGGTGTAGCCTATATTTAGAACGTTTGTAGCAGTGTTAACCTCAAATGAATCTAAAAAAGTAATATCTATTTCTGAAAATGTAGCCATACTTTATTAACGGAAAGTTGCACGGTTTTGTTTTTAACGCAGCAAGCTCCTATCTAACTCTAAGCCATAAGCCTTAACTAAATCTTCTGGTAAGGCTTTAAATGCCTTTTCAAAAGGGCGTGTTATAAAATTCTTAGGCTTTATCCCTTGCTTAAATATGTGTTTGCTCATAGCAAACCCAAATGACTTTAGGGTTGTAAACCGTCCAGTTTCTTTTGATCGTGGTTTAATTCCTTTTTGTTTTGCCCACGACTCGAAAACATTTGCGGGCGGTTTCTTTGTTTTGTAGCTAAATGGTGTCTTATACTTCTTCTTAGTTCCACTAACACCCTGATCTTGAAACTTAGCGTAATCCAATCCAGAGCCAAAACTAAACTCAAAGCTATTCTTAGATACTTTTAGATCGTACCCTATCGACTTGTAAAGCTCACCACTAGCATTGATCTTTTGCTGTGTTAAGCTACTGCGACTGGCTTGTACTAATCTTTTACCAAATTTGTTTAGCTCCTTTTCTACTTCCATACTAGCAAAATCTCATAACATCATCTGCAACCTCCACGACTAAAGATAGTGACCACCCAATTAGATTGTTCTCTTTTTTTTCTACTTTCTGAAATGATCCATCGCCTAGTATGGTAATTCCATCACTTACACTAAGTTTGTTAAATACTCTTTTAAGTACGTATATCTGCGTGTTATA
>P_2C_Liq_1_UnCtyDRAFT_1000524_pt1 | contig 16467 bp, 15 predicted proteins | sample Pon2CUnioCityCA_2_FD_10234 | JGI IMG/M metagenome (IMG submission 10234) | reverse complement strand
GGGCTGGTGGGTCGACAGGGACTCGAACCCTGAACCAATTGATTAAAAGTCAACTGCTCTACCGATTGAGCTATCGACCCGTCGCCGAAGCGTCTCTCGTGAGACGTCTCGAAAGCATGCAAGAATGCTGCCCCGAGGCAAGCCTCGCTTCATGGGAGGGGGGCTTGGCGGGACTCCCGGCCGGAAGGCTCCGGATTCCCATCGGTTTCCCGCCAGAACTCCCGGAGCCGGTCGGCGGTGGCCTGTGGCTGTTCCAGATGGGGGGCGTGGCCGGCGTGGGGGAGGGTATCGGCGCGGGCGTTGGGGAGGCGGGCGGCGAGTTTGGGTGCCTGTTCCCGGAACTTTGGATCCTCCTCTCCGGCGAGGACCAGGATGGGAAAGGTCAGGCGCGGGAGAAGTGGCGAGGCCGGCGGGAGGGCGCCCTTGCCGTGGTGGGCGAGGGAGAGGGCCCAGCCCTCCGGGTTGGCCTGTTCCTGGCGGTGGCGGCGGGCCCGCAGGGCGGGGGAATCGTGGGTACCGAGGGACTGCAGGACCGGTTGGGCGTACCAGGCGCGGAGAAACTCGGGGAGCGGTGTGGTGCGGAGCCGCTCGCTCCAGGCCGCGTCGGCCCTGCGGCGCTCGGCCCGAGCCGCGGGGTCGAGCAGCTCCGGACCGACCCCGAGAAGGGCGGCGGAAGCGAAGCGGTGCGGCGCGCGGCCGAGGAGGTGGAGGAGAAGGCGTCCGCCGAGGGAGTAACCCACCGCGTGAAGGCGCGGGGGGAGGGTGGGGAGCAGATGGTGGGCCCAAGTCTCCGGATCGAAAGCAGCGGGCGGGTCGTGGGCGCGGTTGCCATGGCCCGGCAGGTCCGGGCAGATCCAGCGCCCGCCGGTGGTGGCGGCGAGCTCGGCGAAATCCTCCCCGGTTCCCGTGAAACCGTGCAGAGCGAGCACGGGGTGTCCGGGCGGAGGAGCCGAGGGGGGCGGGCCCGGTGCTGGCACGAGCGCCTCAGCCCGTTTCCGCAATGGCGGCGCGGACGATGGGCACGAAGGTCCGGGCGGCGAGGGAGGCCCCGCCGATGAGCCCCCCGTCGACATCCGGCTGGGCGAGCAGTTCGGCGGCGTTCTCCGCCTTCATGGAGCCGCCATAGAGGATGCGGATCCGCTCGGCGCGCTCGGCCCCGAACTGTTCGTGGAGGAGGCCGCGGATCTGGGCGTGGACCTCCTGGGCCATTTCCGGGGTGGCCGTCCTGCCCGTGCCAATCGCCCAGACCGGCTCGTAGGCGAGGACCAGTTGGTCGGCCTGCTCCGGTTCGATCCCGGCGAGACAGGTACGGACCTGATGGTCGATGATCTTCTCGGTGCTGCCCTCTTCGCGGTGGTCGAGGGTTTCCCCGAGGCAGACGATCGGGCGGAGGTTGTTGGCGAGGGCGGCGCGCACCTTGCGGTTGATGAGGGCGTCGTCCTCGTGAAAGAGCTGGCGGCGCTCGGAGTGGCCGACGATGACGAAGGTGCAGAAGAGGTTGCGGAGCATCTCGGCGGAGACCTCGCCCGTGTAGGCGCCGGCGCTCTCCGCGCTCATGTCCTGCGCGCCCAGCTGCAGGTTGGAGTCGCCGATGGTCCGGCCGACGCTCTCGAGGGCGGTGAAGGGGGGGCAGAGGACGATGCCGACCGAGGTCTCGGTACCGACCTCGCCGACGATGTCCGCGGTGAGTTCAACGCCTTCGGAGGCGTTCTTGTTCATCTTCCAGTTGCCGGCGATGAGGAGTTTGCGGGCGGGAGTGGGCATGGGAGTGGACGGGATGCGGGAAGGGGAGGAGAGGTGGTTGAGTCGTGGAAAGTCGCGGCGCGGGCGCGGGGATCGGCTCAGGCTGGGTCGAGGGCGGCGATGCCTGGGAGAGTCTTGCCCTCGAGGAACTCGAGGGAGGCACCCCCGCCCGTGCTCATGAAGGTGACCTCGTCGGCATAGCCACTCTGGTGGATGGCCTTGACCGAATCGCCGCCGCCAATGATGGAGGTGCCCGGGGCCTCGGCGACCGCTTGGGCAATGGCGAAAGTGCCTGCGTTGCAGGCGTCGATCTCGAAGATGCCCATCGGCCCGTTCCAGAGGAGGGTGGCGGCGGAGGCGATCTCGGAGGCAAAGGCCTCGCGGGTCCGCGGGCCGATGTCGACCCCTTCCCAGCCCTCGGGGATGTCCCCCTCGACCCCCTTCGTCTCGGCGACCGTCCGGGCGGAGAAATCGATCCCGCGGGCGACCACATGGTCGGTGGGCAGGAGGAAGCGCACCCCGCGTTCCTTCGCCTTGGCGAGGGCGGCCCGGGCCGTTTCCACCTTGTCCGGTTCGGACAGGCTGTTGCCGATGGAGTGGCCCTCGGCGAGGGCGAAGGTGTAGGCCATGGCGCCGCCGATGAGCATGGCGTCGGCCTTGTCGAGGAGGGCGTCGATCACGGCGATCTTGTCGCTGACCTTGGCTCCGCCGAGGATGACCACGAAGGGTTTGTCGGGGTCGGCGGTCTTCTCCCCGAGGTAAGCCAATTCCTTCTCGATGAGGAGCCCGGCGAGGCAGGGGGAGAGGTGCTCGCAGATCCCGGCGGTGGAGGCGTGGGCGCGGTGGGCGGTGCCGAAGGCGTCGTTGACGTAGGCGTCGGCGAGGCTGGCCAGCTCGGCCGCGAAGGCCGGGTCATTCCCCTCCTCCTCCTTGTGGAAGCGGAGATTCTCGAGGAGGAGCACTTCCCCCGGCTGGAGGGCCTCGGCGGCCGCGCGGGCCTCCGCGCCGACGCAGTCCTCGGCAAAGGCGACCGGCTGCCCCAGTTTGGCGGCGAGGTCGGCGGCGACCGGGCGGAGGCTCAGGGCCGGCTTGCGCTCCCCCTTCGGACGGCCGAGGTGGCTGGCGAGGATCACCCGGGCCCCCTGCTCGAGGAGGGCCCGGATCGTGGGGAGGGCGGCCTTGATGCGGCTGTCGTCGGTGATCGATCCGCCGTCCCCGAGGGGGACGTTGAAATCGACACGGACGAACACCCGCCGACCGGAGAGGTCGGCGTCGCGGATGCTGCGGGCGCGGGACATGGGTCGTCGCGGAGGGTTTGGGGAGGGCGGCGAAGCGGGCGGAGCGGGGCTCAGAGGTGGGCGACCACCTTCTGGACCAGTTCCACGCAGCGGTTGCTGTAGCCCCACTCGTTGTCGTACCAGGAGACCAGCTTGACGAAGTTGTCGTTCAGGCCGATGCCGGAGCCCGCGTCGTAAATGGAGCTGAGCGGGTCGTGGATGAAGTCCGAACTGACGACCTCGTCTTCCGTGTAGCCGAGGATCCCGCGGAGGGGGCCTTCCGCGTACTCCTTCATCTTGGCGGAGATGGCCTCGTAGGAGGCGGCCTTTTCGGTGCGGACGGTCAGGTCGACCACGGAGACCGTGGGCGTGGGTACCCGGAAGGACATCCCGGTGAGCTTGCCGGCGACCTCCGGGAGGACCAGGCCGACCGCCTTGGCGGCACCCGTGGAGGAGGGGATGATATTGATGGCGGCGGAGCGCCCCCCCTTCCAGTCCTTCCGGCTCGGCCCATCCACCGTCTTCTGGGTGGAGGTGTAGCTGTGCACCGTGGTCATGAGCCCCTCGACAATGCCGAACTCGTCGAGGACCACCTTGGTGATCGGGGCGAGGCAATTGGTCGTGCAGCTGGCGTTGGAAATGATGTCGTGGGAGGGCTCGAGAGTATCGTCGTTGACCCCGAGGACGACCGTCTTGACCCCGTCGCCCTTGCCGGGAGCGGAGATGATCACCTTCTTCGCGCCGGCCTCGAGGTGCCCGCGGGCGGCCTCGTCCTGCACGAAGAGGCCGGTGGACTCGATGACCACATCGACCCCGAGGTCTCCCCAGGGAAGAGCGGCCGGGCCCTCCTTGACGGAGAGGGAGCGGATCGTCTGGCCATTGACGACCAGCGTGTCCTCATCGGGGGCCTCCACCGTTCCCTGGAAACGCCCCTGGATGGAGTCGTACTTCAGGAGGTAGGCGAGGTTGTCGGCGGGGACCAGGTCGTTGATGGCGACCACTTCGATCTCCGAGCCGAGCAGACCCTTGTCGACGATGGCCCGGAANACGAGCCGTCCGATCCGGCCGAAGCCGTTGATTCCAATTTTGACGGGCATGGTTGGGTAGCGTTGCGAGGTTGTACTGGCGGAGGCGGACCGGAAAGAGGGCGGCCGGACCTTCCGGAACCGGAGAACAACAGGGCCGGCAAATGAAGTCAAACCGGGACCAACGCGCGGCAGGCGTTGGCGGCGGTTCAGGGCCCGGTGCCCGGGCTTTGCCAGAGGCCGGCGGAGAGCCCCGGGAGGTGGATCCCGCGCCGATCGACGAGGAGCGTGGCCCGGCGGAGGCCTTCCGGGTCGAGGCGCTCGTGGTCGGCGATCTGGGTCCAGCGCCGGTCGGCGGCACCCCGCGGCCAGGGGATGACGGCCGGTTCCGGGTGGGGGTTGAGGGCGAGGAGGAGCCGGTCCGGGCCGAGTTCCCCAGCGGCGTTGTAGAGGCAGGCGAGGGCGGAGGAGTGCTCCGGACCGCTGCCGCGCAGGTAGTCCTCGAGGTGGTCGCCCGGCCGGAGGAGGCGGCCCGCCCCAGAGCGGCGGAAGCGGATCCAGTCGGACACGTAGCGGGCGGTGGCGGAGTAGTAGATCCGGCGCTCGTAGTCGACCGCGTTGAGGTCGGCCCGTTGGTAGGTGTTGCGCACCCCGAACTTCGTGCGGAGCCCGTCCTGGCCGGCGGAGAGCATGGGGATGCCCAGCGAGGCGAAGAGGAAGGCAAACATCAGGTGGGTGCGCCGGCGGTCGGTGGCGGTGGCCTCGAAGCCGTCGTTGCCGGGGTTCTCGGTGATCCGGTCGAGCCAGGCGTAGTCATCGTGGGACTCGCTGTAGTTCACGGTCTGGGCCGGCCAGCGGGTGCGTTCGCCGGGGGAGCCGGCGAGGAAGAAGAGGGCCCCGTCGCGGTTGCCGTGGCCCGTGCAGTACTCGGGGAGGAACTCGCGGTAGCCGTCGTTCCAGGAGGCATAGCCCGTGGAGCGGAGGGGGCCGAGGATGCTCCCGCGGAAGCTCCAGGGCTCGGCGATGAGGACCAGGGAGGGGTGTTTCCCCTTGAGGGTCGCCTCGATCTCGGCGAGGCAATCCAGCCCGATCAGCTCGGCCAGGTCGAAGCGGAAGCCGTCGATCCCGTACTGCTCGACGAGGTGGAGCAGGCTCTCCCGGATCAGGCGGCGGACCATGGGGGCCTCCGTGCGCAGGTCATTCCCGCACCCGCTCCAGTTCTCGAGGACTTGGTGGCGGTCGAGCCGGAAATAGTAGAACTTGTCGAGGTAGAGCAGGTTGTTGGGGAGGCCGACGTGGTTGTAGACCACGTCGAGGAGCACCGCGAAGCCCTCCTCGTGGAGGGCCGCCACCAGGTCGCGGAACTCCCGGACCTGGGAGCCCCGGTCCGGATCGGTGGCGTAGCGGCTCTCCGGGGCGAAGTAGTTCACCGGCATGTAGCCCCAGTGGTACTCGTGGCGGTGCTCCGCGTCGTTCTCCTGGAGCGGCTGGAACTCGACGGCGTTGACCCCCAGCTCGTGGAGGTAGCTCTGCCCGCTGCGGATCCAGCGGGCGAGATCGGCGTAGGTGGGCTCGGCGGAGCGGCGCCACCGTTCCGGGAGGCGGGCGAGCAGGTCGGCCACGTGGCATTCGCAGACCACGAGGTCGTCCCAGCGCGGGCAGGTGAAGCCGGGCTCGATCCCTTCCGGCGGGAAGCTCTCCTCCCCGAGGATGAGGCCCGGGCCCTCGCGGGAGGCGGCGGCGCGGGCGTAGGGGTCGAGAAGGCGCATGTCCCCGTCGAAGAAGGTGGACTCGTTGTGGTTGGTGCCCTCGACCCGCAGGTAGTAGCCGTGGCCGGTGAGGTCGCGATTGACCTCGCCTTCCCAGACCCCGTCGACCGGGCCGGAGAGCGCGCAGGTGTCGTCAACCACGGTGGAGCCCGGCCGGAGGATCTCCACGGTGACCGCCGAGGCCCGCGGCGCGAAGACGCGGAAAACCGTCCGGTGGTGGCCGGGGAGGGCGCCGAGGGGGGCGCCGGAGAAGAGCCGGAGGAAGCTCGGGGTCGGGGGGAGGTTGCGGATTTCCTCGGCGTCCTCGGAGGACCAGAGCACGCGGGGCGTGCCGGAGAGGGTGGCGTCGGCGGGGATGGTGAAGGTGAAGAGATTCCGGCCCGTGCGGCGGGGTTCGTAGTGGAAATTCCAGTTGCCCTCCCCGTCCTCGCGGGCGAGTTCGCTCCCGGGGGCCACGTCGATCCAGTCCCCGGCGGCCGTGCGGAACTTGAAGAGGAACTCCTCGTCGAGCGGCAGGTCGTCCTCCCGCATGGGGAGGATGGCGTAGCGGTGGCCCTCGATCTTGGTATTGCGGAGCCGCCAGCGGTTCCCCTCGCGGAAGGGGTCCCAGTCGTTGAAGGGCCCGGCCACGAAGGCGCCGTGCTCGATGACCGTACGCCGGTAGCGCTCGGCCGGGTGCAGGCAGAAGACCAGCCCCCGCTTCAGGCGCGTGTAGCCGGCGAGTGAACCGAAGACCAGCGGCGGGGCGACCTCGAGGGACGCGAAGGACTGCTTGGGGGGACCGAAGAAGAGCGGAGGGGGATCGTCCCCGCTCCAGTCCTCGGCGAGGACGATCAGGCCAGAGGTCGTCGACTCCCAGTAGGCTTCGAGGATCCGGGGGGTGGCGTTCACCGGGGCAAGCCAGCGGCTGTCCCGGTTCCTGTCAAAGGAATCGCCCCTCGGCGGCGGCGTGGGGGTCGTTTTCAAAGAATGCGGCCCGGTTCAATCTCCCGCCACGCGGGATCCTGTCGCCCGAGGAAGTCGTGGACAGCTCCCCGGAATTCCTCGACCTGGGCCCCGGCCCGTCCCGTGCGGTGTGCGGTGCCGTCGAGGATTGCCTCTACCGCCGGGCGGTCCAGCGGCAGGCGAGCGTCGCCGGCGACGGCCGCGACGAGGGTATCCCGCGGGTCCTCCCCCGCGCGCTGGAGGCGGTGGGCGGCGGTCATGTGCTCCTTGACCGCGGCGTGGGCCTCCTCACGCCCGGCCCCGGCGCGGACCGCCTCCATGAGGAGGGTCGTGGAGGCGAGGAAGGGAAAGAGCCGGCGGTTCTCGGCGTCCACCGCCGCCGGGAAGACCTCGAGGGTCCCGAGCACCGAGAGCAGGGTCTCGAGCAGCCCGTCGGCGGCGAAGAGGGCGTCGGGGAGGGCGACCCGCCGGACCACCGAGCAGGCAACGTCGCCCTCGTGCCACTGTTCGCCGGCGAGACCGGCGGTCATGGAGGCATAGCCGCGGAGGAGGACGAGGAAGCCCTGGATGCGCTCGCAGCTGCGGGGATTCTGCTTGTGGGGCATGGCCGTGGACCCCGTCTGCCCCGGCGCGAAGCCCTCGCCGGCCGTGTCGTGGCCAGCCATCAGCCGGATCGTGCGGGCGAGGTTGGCCGGTCCCGCGGCCAGGTCGACAAGAGCGGAGACGACCGTGTGGTCGAGGCTGCGCGGATAGATCTGGGCGGGGGAGCGCAACTGGTGGGCGAAGCCCAGCTCGGCGGCCACGCGGGCCTCCAGCTCGACGACCTTTTCCTCGTCGCCCCCGAAGAGGGTGAGCAGGTCCAGCTGGGTGCCGACGGCCCCCTTCAGCCCGCGGGCCGGATAGTCGCGGACGATGGCTTCCAGCCGGCGGGCCGCCAGCAGCATTTCCTCGCCGTAGGTGGCCAGCCGGCGCCCGAAGCTCGTCGGCTGGGCGGGGACGTTGTGGGTGCGGGCGCTGAGGACGGTCTCCGCGTATTCCCCGGCGCGGTCGGAGAAGCGGTGGAGGGCGGCGGCGGCCTTGGCGAGGAGCAGGCGGAGGGAGCGCAGCAGGAGTCGTTGCTCGACCGTCTCGGTGGCGTCCCGGCTGGTCATTCCCCGGTGGATCTCCTCGTGGCCGGCGAGCGCGCAGAACTCCTCCAGCCGGGCCTTCACATCGTGCCGGGTCTGTTCCTCGCGGGCGCGGATCGAGGCGAGATCGACCTCGTCGATCACTCTCTCGTACGCCTCCACGGCCCCCGGGGAGACCTCCAGCCCGAGATCCGCCTGCGCGCGGAGGACGCTCACCCAGAGGCGGCGTTCGGTGCGGATCCGCTCCTCCGGGGACCAAAGGGAGCGGAGGGCGGGGGAGGCGTAGCGTTCGGCGAGGATGTTCGGGAGCATGAGGAAAGGCGGGAGGGAAACGATCGGGGGAGGGGGGCGAGGTTGGCGGCGGCGCGGCGGGCCCGGCTCAGGCGGGTGCGGTCGGTCCGAGGCAGCGGACCGCGAGCTCGCGGAAGACCGCTTCCTGGTCGTGGGGCCGGTCCACCAGGTCGCGGAAGGCCTCGAGGAAGGCGCCCTGGAAATCGATCAGCTGGCGGAGCCGGAAGCGCTGGGCGGCCGCCGCGAGGTTGCCGAGGTAGAAAGGGTTCTGGGCAAAGAGGTTGACCGGGTTCTTCTTCTCGGTCTGCCCGTACCAGGCGCCGGCCCACTCCGCGGTGGCGGCGAGGCTGTCCGGGTCGATCCGGCGGCCGCTCACGCGGAGCCGGCCGGCGTCGAAAAGGACGCGCAGCTGGATCATCAGCCGGTTGCGGTTGAGGAGGTTGGTGAGGAGCGGACGGCCCGCGTCGCGGTGGGAGAAGAAGTGGCGGCGGATCGCCTCGAGGGTGGCGGCGAGGTCGCCGCGGAAGAAGACCTCGGCGGCCTCGAAGAATTCCGTTTCCCCGAACTCGGGCACCTCGCGGAGGACCTGGTCCTCGGTGATCTCGCTGGCACCCTCCGGCAGGGCGGTGATCAGCTTGCGGATCTCCTCGTTGGCCATGCGGAGTTCCCCGTTCAGCTTGCCGAGGAGCGTCTCGATGGCGGGGGGCTCGATGCTTACCCCGGCTGCCCGGCACTCCTCCTCGACCAGCCGGTAGAAGGGCGTGGCCCCACTCTTCCGGGTGTCGATGATCTCGGCCTCCGGGCGGGCGGTCACCCACTTGGCGAAGGCTCGGCGCTTGTCGAGGGGCGCGCCGGAAAGGAGGACCCGTTCGGGGGGGTCCGGGGCGATCTCCTCGAGGAGGGCTCGGAGCTCCTCGGCGGCCTCCTTGCCCCCGGCGCTCTGGCCGACCCGACCCTCGCCGAGGAAGTTCACCTGCCGCAGCCAGACGGCCTTTCCTCCCCCGAAGAGGGAGCCCGTGCGGGTGGCCTCGGCAAACCGGCGGACGCAGGCCCGGGCCTCGTCGACCGTCTGGGCCCGGCCGTCGATGACCTCCGCGTCCGCGGTTTCCCCCTCGCCGGCCGTCCATTCCGCGAAGAGGGCGGCGGCCCGGCGGTCGGCGAGGTATTCGTCGTCGCCGAGGACGATGCGCAGCTCCCCGCTCATTTCCGCGGGGAACGGGCGAGGAGGTGGCCGGCGACCGCGAGGATCGCCTCGACCGGGGCCAGCTTTCCGGTCCCCTCGTAGCCGCAGGCGAGCATGCCCTCGGCCGGTTCCACGAAGGCGTGGCCACGCTCGCGGAGGGTGGCGAGGTTTGCCGTGGTGGCCGGATGGGCGAGCATCTTCCCGTTCATGGCCGGGGCGAGGAGGACCGGGGCCTCCGTGGCGAGGTAGAGAGAGGTGAGCAGGTCGGGGGCCAGCCCGTGGGCGAAGCAGGCGAGGGTGTGCGCGGTGGCGGGGGCCACCAGGAAGAGGTCGGCGGAATCGGCGAGCTCGATGTGCCCCGGCTGCCAGCCCTTCCCCTCCTCCCAGAGGTCGACGGCGGCGGGGTGGCGGGCGAGCGTGCTGAGGGTGAGCGGGCTGACCAGTCGGGCGGCCTCTGCGGTGAGGACCGGGTAGACCTCGGCTCCTGCCTGGGTCAGCTGGCTGGCGAGGTCGGCGGCCCGGTAGGCGGCGATGCTGCCGCATACTCCGAGGACCACCGTCCTTCCCTCGCAGTCCGATAGGTCGACCGGATTCACAAGAAAGGAGGATGGCTCGGGCGGGGCGGAGCGGCAATCCGGGAATCAGCGGGCGCGGGCAGCCGCGAATAATTCCCACCAGTCCTCCGGTCGGATTTCCGCGGGGCGGGCCCGGTCATCGTAGCCGGCGGCGCGCAGGTGCTCCTCCCAACTCTCCCGCAGGCTCTCCGGCAGCTCGCGGCGGAGCGCGGAGGCGAGGGTCTTGCGGCGGTGCCGGAAGAGGGAGCGGAGCAGGCGGACTTCGGCAGGGGTGAGGAGCCGGGGCTCCGGTTGGAGGGACCAGCGAAGCAGGCGGGAGGGCACGCCCGGGCGGGGCTCGAAGGCGGCGGCCGGCACCGGGTGGCTCGCCCCCGCCTCGTAGGCCAGCTGGGCGCGAATCGCCGAAGGGCCGTAGTCCTTCCGGCCCGGAGCCGCCCGGAGCCGGGCGGCTCCCTCTTCCTGGAGGATGAGCACGAGGGGATCCGGAAGGGGGGCCGGGGTCGTGAGGAGGGCGTCCAGCCACGGCGAGGTGATCGCGAAGGGGAGGTTGGAAAGGAGGGCCCGCGCCCCGGAGAGGGGTGCGGCGGCCTGGGGGTGTTCCACGGCATCCCCGGTGAGAAGGTGCAGGTGGTCGGGGTAGGCACGGCCGAGCGTGTCCTCCAGCCAGCGCACCAGCCGCCGGTCGCTCTCGACCGCATAGACCTCCAGGCCCGCGGCGAGCAGAGGGGCGGTGAGCGCCCCCAGACCGGGCCCGATCTCCACCACCGGCCGGTCGGCCGGGAGCTCGGCCACCCGCAGGACCTTGGCGATCCAGTTGGCATCGGCGAGGAAGTTCTGGCCACGTCGACGGCTCGGCTGGAGGCCGAGGTCGGCGCAGCGGGCGCGGACCGACGAAGGGCTCGCCGGGATGGCGGAGGGATTCAAGCTTCCTGGAGAGCCCGCAGGGCTGCCCCGACATCCTCGGAACGGAGGAGGCTTTCGCCAACGAGAAGGGCGGAGGCTCCGGCCTCGCGGGCGCGGGCGGCCTCCGCCGGGCCGAGGATGCCGGACTCGCTCACCGCGATCATGTGGTCGGGGATCTGGGGGACGAGTTGTTCCGTGGTAGCGAGGTCGACCGTAAAGGTGGCGAGATCGCGGTTGTTCACGCCGAGGATGCGGGGCTCGAGAGCGAGGGCGATCTCCAGCTCAGCCTCGGAATGCACTTCGTAGAGACAGTCGAGCCCGGCAAGATCGGCGGCCTCGCGCATCCGCTGCAATTCCCCGACGGAGAGGGCCCGTACGATCAGAAGGATGGCCGCGGCCCCGGCCTCGGCGGCCTCGAGCACCTCGAGCGGGTGGACGAGGAAATCCTTGCGCAGGCAGGGGATTTCCCGCTGGTGGTCGCGGAGGAAGTCGACGGTGTCGGTGAGGTCCCGGATGTGCCCGCCGAAGTCCTCCTCCTCCGTGAGAATGGAGAGGGCCTGAGCGCCTCCGTTCAGGTAGAGGCGGGCCTGCTCGACCGCGTCGAGCCCCCCGGCGATCACGCCGGCGGAGGGAGACTTTCGCTTGATCTCGGCGATCACGGCGAGTCCTTCGGGCGCGCGCAGGGCCGCCTCCAACCGTCCGGCCGGGCGGAGGCCGGCGAAGCGGGCCAGCTCTTCCTCACGGACCGGGCGACCCCTTTCCTCCAGCTCGGCGCGCTTGCGCGCCATGATCGCGGCCAATCGGTCCTCCATCTCCCCGAGGATATGGTCGTGGCGGCGATCCGGGGTCAACGGGAAAGCCTGTGCCTCCAACGGGCGAGGTGGGCTTGCCAGAGGCGGAACGGGGGCGTAGGCAGGGAGAAGATGGCGAAGACAGACGCGGACAAGGTCCTCATTGTCGATGACGACAAGGAAGTGCGCTACTCCCTGAAGCGGGTGTTGCAACGGGCGGGCTACTCGACCGAGGAGGCGGAGGACGGGGAGCGGGGCCTGGCCCTCGCCCAGTCCGGGGAGCCCGCGGTCATCCTCCTGGACAACCGCATGGGCGAGACCAGTGGGATGGAAGTGCTGCAGAATCTGCGGAGCAGCGCGGTGGGGGCCTCCGTGGTCATGATGACCGCCTACGGGACCACCCAGACCGCGATCGAGGCGATGAAGTTCGGGGCTTTCGACTACCTCATGAAGCCCTTCGAGACCGACCGCATCCGCGAGGTCGTGGAGCGGGCTGTGCAGGCCTACCACAGCCGGACGGGAATCGCGCGGGACCGGCACCCGGGTCCGGGCCGAGGACTACGCCGAAGGCCTCGTGGGGGATTCCCCGGCGATGCAGGCGGTCCTCAAGCAGGTCGGCCAGGTGACGGCCTCGGACGCGACCGTGATGATCACCGGGGAGAGCGGCACCGGCAAGGAACTCGTCGCCCGCTGCATCCACCAGCACAGCCTGCGCGCGAAGAAGAATTTCCTTGCGGTCAACTGCGCGGCCATCCCGGACAATCTCATCGAGAGTGAACTCTTCGGGCACGAGAAGGGCTCCTTCACCGGGGCGACGAGCCAGCGACAGGGCAAGTTCGAGCTGTGCGACGGGGGGACCCTCTTCCTCGACGAGATCGGGGACATGGCCCTGCCCACCCAGACAAAGATTCTCCGGGCGATCCAGGAGGGGGAGATCCAGCGGGTCGGGGGAACGACTCCCGTGGCCGTGGACGTGCGCCTCATCGCGGCGACCAACAAGGACCTCGAGGCCATGGTGCGCGAGGGGACCTTCCGGGAGGACCTCTACTACCGCTTGAACGTCTTCCCGATCCGGCTGCCAGCGCTCCGTGACCGCCCCGAGGATATCCCCCTCATCCTCGACTACCACCTGCAGCGGCTCGGCTCGTCCGGAAAGATCCGGGCGCGGGGCCTCTCTGACGATGCCCTCGCGATCCTGCGGCGCTACGAGTGGCCGGGGAATGTGCGCGAGCTGGAGAACACCCTCTACCGCAGCGCGGTCGTCGCCCAGGGCGAGCTCATCCTCCCCGAGGATCTTCCCCTCGAGGTGCGCGGCGGGGCGGGGGAGGCCGCGAGCCCGGCGGCCTCTGCCGGGGCAACGGCCGCCGCCGAGGACGCCGACGAACTCCTCGACCGCCTCTTTGCCTCGCTGCGCGAGGAATCGGCCGGCGCCCTGCTCGAGCGTGCGGAGAGCGGCCTCGTGCAACGGGCCGTCGAGGCCTGTGGGGGCAACCAGTCGGAGGCCTCGGCCCTCCTCGGGATTTCCCGGTCGAAATTGCGGAGCCGCCTCGAGCCATCATCCTCCCGGAGCAGGAAATCAGCATGAAATCGGACGACCAGCGCATCGTCATCACGGGCATCGGGCTGACCGCCCCGAACGGCAACGACCTCGCCAGCTACCGCACGAATCTCGTGGAGGGTCGGCCGCGCATCGGGACCCTCGACCTCCGGTACATGGGCACGGCCCCCGCCGGAATCTGCGATTTCGACCCCCTCCGCTACCAGAAGAAACGGGAGATCCGGGTGGGCACGCGGGCGGGCAGCATCGCCATTTACTGTGCCCATGAGGCCCTCGCGGACGCGGCGGTGGATCTCGCCGGCCGGGACACCAGCCGGGTGGGCGTGTACATCGGCACGACCGAGCACGGCAACGTGGAGACGGAGAACGAGGTCTACAACCTCTCCCAGTTCGACTACGATACCCGCTTTTGGTCCCACCATCACAATCCCCGCACCGTGGCGAACAACCCCGCCGGGGAGATCACCCTGAACCTCGACATCCACGGACCCCACTACACCATCGGAGCGGCCTGCGCGGCGGGAAACGCCGGGATGATCCAGGGCGCGCAGATGCTCCAGCTCGGCGAGGTGGACCTCGCCCTCGCCGGAGGGGTCAGCGAGAGCATCCGCAGCTTCGGGATCTTTGCCGGCTTCCGCAGCCAGGGAGCGCTGGCCGAGCACGAGGACCCGAACCGGGCCAGCCGTCCCTTCGACCGCGACCGCAACGGGATCGTGGTGAGCGAGGGCGGGGCGATCTACGCGCTCGAGCGCCTCTCCGACGCCCGCCGCCGGGGTGCCCGCATTCATGGGGAGCTGCGGGGCTGGGCCCTCAATTCGGATGCCTCTGACTATGTGCTCCCCAATGCCGAACGCCAGGTCGAGTGCATGCAGGCGGCCCTGCGCATGGCCGCAATGACGCCGGAGGACATCTCCATCGTCAGCACCCACGCGACCGCTACCCAGCAGGGGGACAAGCAGGAGTGCCGGGCAGTCCGGGAGGTCTTTGGCGAGTCGCCGCGCACCTGCGTGAACAATACGAAGAGCTACATCGGCCACGCCATGGGGGCGGCCGGCTCTCTCGAGCTCGCCGGGAACCTGCCCGCCTTCGTCGACGGCATCGTTCACCCGACGATCAACATCGAACACCTTGACCCCGATTGCGAACTGCCCAACCTCGTCATCAACGAGTCCCGTGACGGTGTGGAGGTGTCCGCCATCCTGAACAGTTCCTTCGGGATGCTCGGCATCAACTCCGCCCTTATCGTGACCCGCCCGGAATAGCAGCCAGCCACCATGACCAAAGAAGAAGTACACAAGGTTGTCCTGGACATCATTGAGGAGATCGCGCCCGACGAGGACTTGTCGGATGTGAAACCGGAGGTGCGCCTGCGGGACCAGCTGGACCTCGATTCGATGGATTTTCTCGACATCGTCATGGAGCTGCGCAAGCGCCATGGCGTAGAGGTCCCCGAGGCGGACTACCCCAAGCTCGCCTCGCTCGACAGTTGCGGCGAGTACCTCGCCGACAAGATCAGCGCATGAGCAGGAATCCGACCGGCGGGTCGCCGGTCGGCCGGATCCCGGCGAGGGGAGGTCCGGCATGAGGGAGTATGATGTCGTCGTCATCGGCGCGGGCATGTCCGGACTGGCCGCCGCCATTCGCGTTGGCCTGGCCGGGCGCTCCGTCCTCCTGCTCGAGCGGCACGAGGCGCCCGGCGGCCTGAACAGCTTCTACCGCAAGGACGGCCGCGTGCACGACACCGGCCTGCACGCCCTGACGAACTACGCCGAGCCCGGGGAGCGGCGGGCCCCGCTCAACAAGATCTTCCGCCAGCTCCGCATCCCCCGGGAGACCATCGACTGCAATCCACAGCGCGGGTCCCGTATTCACTTTCCCGACCGGTCCCTCCGCTTCGGGAACGATCCCACCCTGCTCGAGGAGGAGATCGCCTCGGCCTTTCCCGCCGAGATCGACGCCTTTCGCCGTCTCGAGGAAGAGGCGCGCACCTTTCCGGCGACCGACCTCCGCTCCACCGGCCTGTGGGCCCGGCCCTTTCTCGAGGAGAGGATCGCGGACCCCCTCCTCCGGGAAATGCTCCTCTGCCCGATCCTCTACTACGGGAGCGCCACCGAGGACGACCTCGAGCTCGACCAGTTCATGATCCTTTTCCGGGCCCTCTACCTCGAGGGCTTCGCCCGGCCCCGCGAGGGCGTGCGGACGATCCTGCGTCCCCTCCTCAAGAAGCTCAAGGAAGTGGGTGGGGAGCGCCGGATGCGCTGCGGGGTGCGCCGGCTCGTGCCGGCCGGGGACCGCATCGCCGAGCTCGAACTCGACGACGGTACCAGCGTGCGGGCCGGGGTGATCCTCTCCTCGGCCGGCCGGGTGGAGACCGACCGCCTCTGCGGGCTGCATCCTCCGGAGGCGGGAAATCTGGTGGGGCGGCTCTCCTTTGTGGAGACCATCCATATCCACGAGGGACAGCCCGCCGACTGGGGTTGGGAGGACACCGTCGTCTTCTTCTCGCGGAACCGGCCCTTCCGCTACCGCAAGCCGGAGGACGCCGCCGTGGACCCGGACAGCGGGGTGATCTGCATCCCGAACAATTACGAGTATCCGGAAGGCCGCGCCCTGCCCGAGGGGATCGTCCGGGTCACCGCGATCGCCGACTACGACCGCTGGATCCACCTCCCCGAGCCGGAGTACCGGCAGGCGAAGGAGGAATGGTTGGAGCGGCTCACCGCGGTCGGGCGCGAGGTGCTCCCGCCCCCGCGAGGTGAGCCCGGTCCGGTCGTGGCGACCGACATGTTCACCCCGCGCACCATCGAGCACTTCACCGGCCACCTCGGCGGGGCAGTCTATGGCGCCTCGGAGAAGAAGAAGGACGGCCGGACCGCCTTTCGGAATCTTTTCCTCTGCGGCACCGACCAGGGCTTCCTCGGAATCGTGGGCGCCCTCCTCAGCGGAATCTCCATCGCCAACCGCTACGCCCTCGCCATCGAGGGCGCGGCCGCGGTGGAGGGGGCCGAATACCTCTAGCCGGAACCGCCGACGGGGCACGCCGTCCACCCGCGGCGGGNGCCGGAGGCGCGGCTAAGAGCTTCGGGCACCGCGCGTCCCGCCACGGCACGCAAAAAGGAGCCCCACGGATTCCACCGAAGGCGACTGACGCCCCCCCCGAAAGGGAAAGCCCCAAAAAGACCCCCACGGAAAGGACGAAAGCCGCCCCCGCACCTCCCAGCAAAACACCCCCCAACAACCCCTTCCCGCATCGAGCACCCACTGCAAGCTCCCCATCCCC
>P_2C_Liq_1_UnCtyDRAFT_1000523_pt1 | contig 16491 bp, 19 predicted proteins | sample Pon2CUnioCityCA_2_FD_10234 | JGI IMG/M metagenome (IMG submission 10234) | reverse complement strand
CAACCCCATTGCAGCCTTCAATACCAATCATTGTTGAAACTCCTCTAGCTTATCCAGCATTTCTGCATCCAAGTCCTCGTCGGCTATTTCGGCAACAGTAGGCTCAACTACATCAAACAAGCTATTAAACGCTGTGTGGCTGTTCATAGTTTTTTTGCCAGTAAACCCTCGTGTACCAACTACTCGCATCCAGAATCTGCTATAGTCTTCGATTAATTGCAGACTTTTGTCGCGATCCTGCAAACTAAAAATTTGATCAATTAAATCTCTAGCGAATACCTCGTCGTGTCGGTCATCGACCAACATTCCTGGTACAATGCCTTGGTCATACTTTTCATTTGCTGTTTGCACAGCGTTTAGGTGTGCCCAGACATTATGTGCCATTTGCAAACAGTAACTAAAGCTGTCCCACGATGTTTTGCCTTCTTTGCCGTTTTTATTAAGATCACCAGGCTTGTATATACAAACATCTTTAACACCCAACATTTTACTAACAGGACCTTCGAGAAAATCTATGTTTTTATCGTCAGTTAGCACTTCGCCAAACAATCTAGTATCAATGGAATATTTTTTATCATCAACACCGGGTTGCATCTTGTAGCTCCATTTGCCGCGATCTACAATTCGGTTGTTGGTGTATAGTTGTCCATTAGCTGTAGCAAGAAACGGGCTTGCACAATCAAAGCTGATAGTAAAGTTAGGATTGTGATACTTTCGTACAGCTCGTTGGATGTCTGTTAGCAGTGTAGCCCATTCTAGCTTGCTTGTGCCTAGAAAGTGCATCCAGTCATGCAACCCTGTTTCAAGCAAGCCATCGTGTATAAGTGTTACAATACGCTTTAGTACTAGGTGTACGTCGCACATATTCTGACCACCCATACTCCAGCCATTGAAGTGAGTATCTGGATAAACTTTTGGATCACAATAATCTTTCATAATACTGTACCAGTCGTCTGCTTCTTGGTGATTACCACCTTGCAGTACGTTTAGGAATTTTACATTACCACGACGATTGTTAATAAAGTAATCGTTGTTGATTTTAGTTGCATTTACTGCATCTTGGTAACTTCTGATACCGCATGCTGCGCTGGCTTTAGGATCTCGGAATGTCCAAGTTGGAATATCGAGAACCATGCCGTAGTCCATATATTCTTCCATCCAGTTTAGCACAAGCTCACGCTGCTTCTGTGCCTTAGGGCAGTTAGGATCTGCCCACTCTCCTGGCCAAAGCCCTTTTGCAATTTGGAATCCGCCAGAGTCACCCAACAGGAAACTGTTGTCACGATCACGCTTCCGCACCATGTCTTCTTTTTCGACTAGTTTTGTAGTGTCTAAGTTGGCATGACCGGCACTATATAGTGCCCAAGGATACCTAAACACATTGTCTTTTTCTGCTAGGAAGTTGAGACTTTCGACACTGTTAGTAAGCCCTGCAGGAATACGGGCAGGATCTACATAGTCGCTGTAGCGTTGTTTGCCTACAAACGTGGCATAAAAGCCACTGAGTGCAGGCAAAAACAATGCGTAGTCTTTTTGTCGTGGTTCAAGATCAACAGTTTCCATTGGTTCTCCTTACTTGGTTACCATTGGAATGATGTAATCGTAGCTAACAAGTCCGCTGTCTACTGTAATCATGATACCAAGATCGCCCATTTGTATCTTTTTATCGCCAGCCATATTGAGTGCTCCGAGCACAAATCCGCTAGGTGCAGCAAAACTATAACGTGCACTAGCGTCTACGTCACTTTGGAATACAAAGCTACCACTGTGACTACTAGCATCGCCTACACTAGCACGAACTTCGCCGTCGGCTACATCAAATTGCACAACTTTTTCATCTGGGTGTGCACTTACTTGATATTTTAGTCGTGTAATACTGCTTACACTAGGAGTAAACTCTACAGGAAAATTAGCACGCATTGCCAGTTTCGGCTCAACACTTTCAATAACTTTCTGGCTCATCAGGCGGAAATCGTTTTTGAAGTCGCCTGCAGCATTTTTAAAGTGAATGTTAAACGGAATCACAGCATCGTCAGATTGCTTAGTAACCATTGCAATGCTAGCACTTTCGTCGTACTCAGGAATGTTTAGCAGTGTGTTTAGCAGCGACAAGTTAGGCAATCCAAATGTTCCTGCAAAGTCAGGAATTGGTGCATGTGTTTTTGCTTTAAGCACTAGTTGCTTTTCTGTTTCAGTTGCACTGATACTTGTACCATCGTCGTCGCAATCGATGCGCAGTTGATTAAAAGCACTCAGTGGAAGGGTGTGTTTGACAATGTCAAGTAAATAGTCTCTCATTGATATATCCTTTTCAATTAGTTTAAGTTTAGTTGATTTTTAGTTATGTGTCAATATTATTTAGAAAATTTTGCCACTCACGAAATTTTCTTGCAATAAGATTTTTTTCGCTCATTTTTTCAATATCTCGTGCTACACGTTTTATTATATTTTTACTATCTTTTATTCGCCCAATGCTATAGGTCAATTTGCTAACATGTAAAATTGACTCAAGCACACTTGAGTGTGTGTAGTCATTGTTGTATTGTAAAAGTGCACTGTTTAGGTGGTTGATAGCGTTTTGCAGCTTTTTCTGGAGAACCTTATCATTTCCTAGCTGACGTTGTGCGTCGAGGTCTTTGAGGAGTTTATCTCTTTCTTTTAGTAATTTGAGATCGTGCTCTAACTTGCTACGAGATGCTTTGCTTTTTCTGTATTCTTCGGTTTCTTCGAGACGTTTTTTTGCTAGTTGGCTTTCGTTGGGCAAAACTAACCCCAGCTTGTTGGTGATAGGCAGTTCTGGCATGTTTCCAATTTTTTGATATATTGCAACTTTGAACGGATACCCGTCGAACTCATGGCTAGATATTTCTACTAAATTATTTTCGGATGTGAATCGATCCAAGCGTTCTTTCCAAAAAATCGGAACAGGATGGTCTTGGGTAAATTTTGCACCATTAATACTATGTGCGTCAGCATAATTAAAAACAAAAAATCCACCTGGGCGTAGGAGTTTTGCTACCATTGTAACATCATTGAAAATTTTCCCTTGTGCCATAAACGGGTAATTATTCCATGATACACACATTCCTATACTCGATTCTTCGAGATGCGATTCGGCTGTTTTCTTAGTATACTTGCATATCTTCTTTTGACTTTCGGCCGGCAATGCTTTTAATAAGTTTTCGCAAGGAAGTATGCGGTCGTCAATAACGTAAAAAGGATCACCTGATATTATGTGTCTAATAAGACTGCCTGTATTTGGATCTATATATGCTATTGGAAATTTCCAATCAACATATTGCCCAACTAATCCTAAAAACTTGTCAACAATAAAGTCATCTTCCCAAGGCTGTATGCGGTTTAAATAAGTTTGATCGTCCTCGTTGGGGATCCAGGCAACAGTCTGGTCATGTCTTCTGTCATTTAATATTTCTAGGGTCGTTTGGTTTTTAATTTTAACACAATCTTCTAGGAAAGCGTCAACATAATATTTGAGTTCTTTAAGATAATCGTCTAACGCATCTTGCTCGCACTGCCAGAAGTATTGGCAGGTTTCGCTGCTAAACATTTCAAGTAATCTTGTTTGCATTGCAGAAATTTTGCCAGTGTAACCAAATGCAGAGTGGTCGATTATTGAATGCAACTTTTTAGTTAGTTGATCGTTATCAGGATAAGTTACAGACTTAGCTATGTTCCCTTCAACTTTTGATCTAAACAATTCAAGACGCTTGATATTTTTGTTTATGCTATTTTGGTTGTTGTTGTGTATAGCAGTGTATGGATCAGTTATGTTTTTTAAATTGTTGCAAAACTCGGCTATGTCATTGTATCTCTTAGTATCAAACTTCTTAGCTTGCGATAGTAAGTTAGCGAACCACGAATCAACAGTCTCTGAAGACAGTAAATTTCCACTGAGCTTTAACTGTTGCACTTCTGCAATTTTTAAGTCAACAAAAAACATCTCAAGTTGCTGCTCCATTGCAACGATATCTGTTAACTGATAGGTCATTGCATAGCAAACATATCTGCAAAAGCGTTGTTGCTACCGACACTAACTCTTAGATCCCAATTGAGAACTCCTAGTAGGTTTTCTACTTTCTGTGTTACAATAGTATCTTCCATTAGACTCTGGTCAAACGGCAACTCTTTAAACCAGTCCGGTAAGTGCGCTTGGTCTGTAGGATATGCAACACTAGTAAGCCCCATTGGATTCGACTTTAGCTTGCACACAATAACTTTTTGTCCGTCTGAAATAGCACCACTATATTTGTCGCCGTGCATTTTGCGCAATCGGTTCCAGTTAATTGCTGCCATAACATGTCCTACTCCGCAGCGCCCAGTTTTTTCATACTGTAGTGTATACTTGGTTAAGTTGTTTACACGCTTAGGTGTTCCTTTTTCCCAAGCCGGCAAATCTCTAAATTCAGTTTTAAACTCTTTGATCATGTTAATTGCTTCGTCTTTTGTAGCACTGTCTAGTACAATCTTCAGCAGTCGGCTTAGAAAGTCTTGCACAAACTTAGGAGTGTCACTGCGTTTAAGATCCAAGCCCATTGCTTTAATCTTTCCGGACTTGCCGTCGACGTCCAGTCGAGTGCCTTCCATGTCAAAAATGTCCACTGCATAGCGTTTCTTCTTGATAAACAAGCCTTTTCCAGCAATTAGTTCTCTGCCGCCTTGTATAATTGAACCCAAGTTGCGAGGGCAGTTGAATGCTCGTTCCATAAAGCCCGGAAAGCTATCATTAAGTTGATCTGAAATGCTGTCGTACACTTGTATACAAACTTCTTTGGTCCACTCAGTTTCGCCTGACTCAACTGAGTCTTTGATGATGGGCCAAGCACTAAAGTACACAGAGTCAGTATCGCCGTAAATAACTGCATCGCCTACATGATTATATTCGCCTGTGATTGCTTCGTTAACAAAACTATCCATGTGTTTGGCAATACTACGTCCTGTAAGTGTAGTTGATTGTCCAATACGTTTATCGAAGAATCTACAACCTGGGTTAAGAATAGCACCATACAAACTGTTCAAGTTAATCTTCTTAACTAGCTGACGTTTGTCCCAAAACTCAATATCTGAAGTTTCGGTTGCTTGTTTCTTTTTGCCTTGCATTACTTTACGCTCGGCATACCAAGTGTCAAGCAAGTCTGGAATAATACCAACTTGGCTGTATTTAAAGATAGTACCGTTTGCACTAAGCGTCCATTTCTGCCCACTGGCAAAAATCAAGTCGTGTATGTCCTTGGCAGTTAGATCGTCGCTGCCGGATGGCTCCCAGTCAATTGTAATCATTACGTCATCACGACGTGTCATTACCGCTTCATACTCCAATGTTCCAAACAATCCTTCCCAAGCATCAGCAAAGCTTTTCTTTTCCTCGGTCATTCTCTTTTCAATGTATTCGTCTGTTATTACTGGTCGCAACTGGCCAACAATGGTTTCTGGGCCCATGTTTAGTGCACGAATTGCACTAGGATACAGACTGTTAATGTCAATTGCGCCGATCCATTCGTGCATGCCCTTTTTAGGGTGTGCAACATATGCACCAGCAGCCTGTGTGTTGCCTTCGTGCCGAGTACGATTAGGAACAATCAAATTTTGCTTGTGTGCGTGGTTGATAATAGCTTGTTCTGTAACAGCAACAGCACCCATTGTAGTAGGCATAAGCACTGTGTTTTCGTGTGCAAGCTGGTTTGCTAGGTCCATAAACTTTAGCTTCTTGTCTAGTTTGTCCAGTAGCGCAACGTCTTGTCTGTTATATTCAATAAACTTTTCAAAGTCGTTGTTGTACAGCGAATCTAGTGTGCCTTCGTATGCAACTTTCTTTTCGTCTAGTTCGTATTCACCAATTGCATCGAGGCTGTAGCTATGTCGTTCTTCGTATGTGTATTTGCGATACAATTGCATGTAGTCAACATGCACACGCCCGATTAAATCGTATGTAATTTGTTCAGCACCGAACCGTTCAAATGTACGTTGTTTGGGAAGTTTGTCCCACAAGCAGAAGCGTCTAGTATCGTTTTTACTAAGCACACGAGTTACACGTGTAACCATATAAGGAATATCGTATCCTTCGCTGTTCCATCCGCTTACAATGTCTGCATCCTCTAACAAGTCTAGACATACTTTTAGCATTTCGCCTTCATCATCGAACATCATAGTGTTGTCAAATTTTGCAGCAATTTCGTTTGCTGTTTCCATGCTCATGCCCTTAGGAGGCAATGCTAGTGTTACTAGCTGGTCAAGCCATTGTAGGTGTACAGTAATTGCAGTAATTGCACTAAACGCCTCCGAGGGACTACTAAATCCACGTGCAGGGTCAAAATCAGTTTCGATGTCAAGGAATGCAACATGCATTTTAGGAGCATCAACATTTAGATACTTTTCACTCAAGCACCGGAATACTGGGTTGATATCACTTTCCCATAGACGCTTGCCTTCGTGTGACTTTAGTTCTCTACGGAATTCCTTGCTGCTTTTAGTAGCAAACTTGCTTACAGGTGTGTCATAGATAGTGCGATGTTTTCCGCGTGGGTCGTCGTAATAAAAAACATAACTAGCAGGATATTCATTATAAATGCGCTTGCCATTGATTCGTTCAACTACGTGTATTCTGTCTGTGTCTCGATCAATGATAGCGTCAATGTAACTCATTTAGTTTCCTTTTGTTCTTTTAAATATACATGATATTGTTGCTGATGTCAAGCCAAACGGCATCTGTGCAGCGGTAAAGTAGGCAACATTGTTGCCTACCTCTACTAGTTATCTAACATTGTTAGAGTAGCCGGTCAATGGTCCTTGCCAACTGCGACAAGAATATCTTCCAGCATACTATAATCCTCACTGGTGCGACTAAAGTCGCCTTTGTGTGCAATTTTAATTGCTTTGTTTAGCACTGCTGGCTTTACTTGCATTTCTTCTGCAATAGCTTTTACAGTGTCTTTGAGACCACCATTAAGATCCTCAACTTCCTGCATTACAGTGCTACCTTCGCGGATCAACTGGGTGAGTTTATCTTTTTCTTCTTGGGTGAAGTTTCTAACAGACATATCGATATCCTTATCGCGCTTTGCTCTTATTGCCACTTACTTTAACTGTGACAAACTGGCGATTGGTTTCTTCTTTGTTGGGATTTTCCATTGTAAACTTAACAGTTTTGCCACGTGCTAGCGCTTTCATTTGGTTGAGCAAACGATCTCCACTTGCAAGATATGCAGATCTTGTAAGACGTTTTGTTCCGTTGCTTACATTGCTATGAATACCGGCACTTACGTTGCCTTTACTCTTTCCGCCTTTTTTACCCATTGTGTATTTCCTTTTGTATGTTGATATAATAACAACTATACTATCTTAAATCCATAGTGTCAACAAATAAAAATAACAAAACTAATTTAAGTTACCAGGCTCTGCAACTCCAATAACGAGCTTTTGTCTTGGGCCCTGGGTTATCGCAGTTGTGGCGTGCACGAAAACTTTTGCGACGACTAGGGTCGCTTTTTTTAATCTTCATTGTTTTTTCGTTGCCTTTGCCCTGATGGCCAAACCGTACCATTTTTACTTTGTCGCCATCTTTTACATACACTTTAAACTTTTTAGGCTCGTCTTTGCCTGTACGTATTGGTTTGTTTAGCGTTACTTTTTTGCCCTGGTATTCGGCTTCAAACAAATCATTTTCATCAATGCTGTATGCAAGGTAACCAAACTCTTTGTGAAAATCCTGCGAATCTTCAAGAATGATTTCGTCGTTGTTGACTGATTCATTTAGTATATCATTGATTTTCATTTTATTGTTTCCTTGACTTTACTTACCGTCGTCTATACAGTTATTGACTCTCTTGCCGCCCTTCATTTTGGTTGGCTTGGTTGGGTGAATCTTTTTTCCGTCCCAGCATGCTGGTCCGCCAGCAGGCGATTTCTTTTCATCTTCGTTCATTGCCTTGTTCTTGGAGTAGCAATCACAGTGCTTGCAATCTGGACCACATGAGCATTCTGTTACAGGTTTGCCGCAACATGCGTCTGGGCACATTTCAACAGCTTCGTCAATGTCCGTATTTGTAGTTTGCATAGTGTAGTTGTAAATGGTGTCATAGTCTTGCATTGTGACTGCACCTGTTTTACTGAGGCGTGTTAGAATTTCAGTTAGATAATGCAATGGAACATCGTCGTCGATGCCTTCTCTAACTAGTTCAATGATGCGCAAAAATGCAGGAACATTTACCCGAATAATGTCTTCGCCGGTTACTGTGTCGCTGTCTTCTTTAATTAACAATATGTTGTCTAGTTTTGTAGTAATATTACTAAAAAAATTGTTGTTCATAGTTTAATCCATACCTAATCTAAATCTGTGTCTTGGTACTAATTTTGTTTTGCTGTTTGCAGCAACATACCCTTCGCCACCGCGCTCTCCTGCAATATTAGCAACAACATCTTGATCTGCTTGATCTAGCTGATCAATCACATTGTTTTTTAGTGCTTGTATTTTTAACACAAGAGCAAATATCACTTTGAAATATTTATATTCTGGCAGTGCAAATATTTTGGCTTGTTTGTTTGCACTAACTTTACTGTTTTTCAGCCAATCTTCAAAACGATTTTCTAAGTTTTTAAAATCACCAGCACGACTCATTTGGTTTACATATGTATAGATTATGTTTTTAATGTCGCTCAATCCCGGCTTTGGAGCAAGCAAATTGTCAATGCCAGCTGCATATTTTTTAACTGCAGCCTCAATGGTGTCAATTGCTTGTGTGTTTATTTTTGGTGCACTCTGTGCAATAACAGGAGGCATAATAAACAGTTTGCCCTCTATTAGCGCATCTGCGTCAGCTTTGGTTTTGTTGTTGTCTAGGTCAGTGAATGTGTGCACTACTACGCCTACGTTGCTTCTACCAATGCGTTTGCCTATTTCGCTGTCTGCTTTTACGCTATATGTTACTTTGTTTGGAGTAAACACATAGTGATTGTCTTGTACCGGCGGCGTTTCTTTGTACAGCAAATCGCCATGAAAGAATCCTCTAACGCCTGCTGGTGTTGCAGATTCAAACGCACTCCATGTATTTGCCATGTCTACGGCATATTGCTTACGCTCGTCTGTGAGTTCTTTACTGCCACGATTCATAATCATGTTGGCAAGATCTTTTGCACTAGTTACTCGACCATTGTATTTTTTAGCACCAAAGCCTGCTAAGTCAGTGAGTATAAATTCGCCGTCTTCGTTTCTGCCAAATATTACGGCAGGTGTTCCGTCCCATTTGATACTAACATCACTTACATCACTGCCGAGCTTTTTAAGCACATCTAGTGCTTCTAGTCCACCCGAAGCACCGTCGACAAAAATTAAATCTTCTAAGTGCTGCAGCTCTCTGCCAACTGTGCGTTCTTCAGTGAGTAGTTCTTGAAATCTCATTTTAAATCCTCAGGAATGCCAATGTCTTGCACTGTAGGATTGTTGATAAAATCTTTAAGAATACGTTGCACTAGTTCAGTTGGGTAATTTTTTTCTATAGCCGATTTAAGAGATTCGTAGCTGTTTAGATCTTGTGCACTATTTAATTTAAGTGCTGCAGCAATACTGTCTGCGGTTCGGTTGGGTTCGCTGATGATTTTGTTGTTGTTTTTCTTAGTATATGCAGTGCCTGCTTTGTTTGGAACTGGAGTACGCATAACACGAACCAGTCCATCTCTAGGACTGAACATCCAACGTTCTTGCTGTAACGGTCTACCATCTTCGGTTGTTTCGCTGCTTGATTTGCGATCAAGTTGCCCAGCAATGCTGGCAATCATCAAGTTACGAAAAACACCTTTGTATTTGCTTTCGGTATCCTTGGGCGAATGATAATAAGTTTTCATCCAGCCTGGGTCTCCGGCATAAAGTCTACTTGTACAAACCCTGTACGAGCTCTGCCGTCGGACTTTTGCGAATCAAAATTTTCAATTTTAACTTTGGTCATAAACACAGAACTTTTAGTAACACCTTCGATGTTTGGATCTTGTTCTAGTTTTTTTGCAAACTCGTCTAACTCTTCGGGCTTTAAATTAATAGCAACATCAATGTCGCCCGAAAACTCTCGCTTGCCAACACTGCCTAGCACAAAGTCTTTGAGGTTGATGCCTAAACTTTTTTCAAGCTTTTCTAGTGTAGGTACGATTTCACTTATGTGGATTGCGCCAACTCCGGGCATTGCACCACCTTCGGCTATTACTTGCAATGGTTTGTTGTAAAGTTCAAATAGTCTCATGATGCAAATTCCTTTGATTCTATACCGTCTGTAGTAATAACATGTGCAATTTTGTCAACAACAACAACATCACCTGTGGTCATGCTACTGTGACTGACTCCTAGCTTATTCAGCATACTTTCTGCATTGTTATCAGTATTCCAACTTTCGCTTTGCATCATGCTTAGCACAGCTTCTGGATCAGTTTCTTTTAGTGTACCGACCATACTGTGTGTACTAGACAGATCATTTAAATTAACACGATTGGTTTGTGTATCTTTTTTTCGATACCATACTTGTGTGTTACCAGGTTGATAGTACTCCCCGGCATCACTCAAGCTACGATACTGTGTGTTGTCTTCTAGTATTTGTGTGTATGTTCGGTACCAGTGATTCATTTTTTCTTACGCTTGATTACTTTGCCCATTGGCATTGGTGCAGTTGCAATGCCACCGGCAGTTGTTGTCTCTAAGATCTCTACCATGTCATCGCCATTGCGCAATGCGCCTTTTTTAACACGAACATTAGCTGCACCAAATTCTTTTCTTGCTGCATCTGGATCCATACTAGTTTGCTTCCAGCGCTTTTCGTTGTCTTTGCTTTCCATTGCAGGCATTGGTTCGCTTTGTGATCTTTCCAGTTCGTCGTATTCTAGTGCGTGGAACACGCTGCTCATGTAGTCAGCTGCTTTTGTAATCTTAGCCTGCATCCAGCCCTCTAAGCCTTGTTCTTCACTAATGCCTTTTAGTATAGCATGTAACTTTATAGCATAGTTTGCAGTTTTATACAAGTCACTTCTTGCCATTTGCACTTCATGATCACGTTCCATGTGGTGTGCATCGTCGCTGATACCTTCGTTTGTAGGTTGTTTGTTAATTACTTTAGCAGCTCTGCCAATGCCTTTGGTTCTTTTTGAATTTCGTCTGTGCATGTCTTGGGTGCTTTGCCCGGACTTTGCAAGTCTAGTTATATCGTCGTCGTTGAATTCGCGATCCATTTTTGCTGCTTTTGTATAACGCTTTGCAAGGTCAGGTGAAATTTCGTTCACTGCTTCTTCGGCTTCGTTGTTTGCAGATTTTTTTCTAGCAAATACTTTGTTCATTGCTTTTGCTGCGCCAGTGATTCTTTTGTTAGAAAGTTTTTCCTGCTCAGCCGACGGCTTTTCGTATCTTTTGTTGCCATCTTTGTCTGTTACAGTTTTTCCCATGCCAACTTCAACGCCATGTCTAATAGCTTTTTGATGATATGATTTAAGTGTTTCGTCGGAAATTTCATTAACAGTGTTTTCCAGCATACGTGATGGAATTTTTTCTTTGGCAATCTTTTTAGCATGTTTTAGATCTGCTTTGTCAACTGGTCCTTTAAATCCATATGACTTATCATAAATGTGTTCCCAGCCGTTGCCATCGTTTTTAATGTATGAGATTGCTGTGTCGGGATAGCGAATGACACCGTACTTTGTTTCATCTGCTTCTTTTACTGGAATATCGCGTTCATCTTTCATGTCTTTGTAGTCATTGTCCAAGGCTTGAAATTCGTCATAACTCATATACATGTCAGTATCTGGGTCGTAGTAACTACCTTCCTTTGGATCATAGTAAACAACTTTACCACTTAGTGTAGAGAATGGACCTTCTAGCCCTTTGCGAGCTACATATTTTGGATCCATTGGCGGAAGAACTTTGTAACCTTCGCTAACATCCTTAGATTCAACAATAGTAAAATCTTTATAACTTCCTGTGGAAATAGCTTTGTTTGCATGTGAAAATGCATCATCGGCATTTTCAAAAACTTTATGTACCATTGGGATGCGTTTTCCCGAGAAACTGGTATACTCAACAATATAAGACATGTGTGCACCTTTATGTAATATTAATATAGTGTTATTTATCGTTTAAAACTCTTAAAGGTATATCTGCCATTTCGGTTTTCGATTTGTAAATTCAACGGTTTGCGTGTATCTCCGTCGAACAATTTAACCGAATCCACTCTAATTCTACCTCTATTACCAAAAACATTTTTAACCCAAATACTGCACTCTGTGTCGTTGTCTTGTAATGTGATTTGTTCTTGAATAAAATAGTCAGGTGCATCAGGCCAAAACTGTCGTTCAATTATCAACTGATCGTTGAAAAATATTCTATACACAGGATCATTCTCATGGGCTGTCTTGACGCAGTGTATGTTTAAGCATACTACAGTATGGCTCATTATTAACAGCCTTGTACTTTATTTTGAATTCTTTGTTTCTAGACTATGGCCACCTTCTAAAATGGCCAGCTCTAGTGCAGTATAGTTTTCACTTAGTCCTAAATTCCAAGCTCGATTGGGTGTTGTATTTTTATATGCTTTGCTGTGCATCAACGGTGGTTTGCCGTCTCGGTCAACCTTATTGCCAAACTTTGCAGCCTGCTTTTTTATAGCATCAACGCCTACATCCGGTGTAGTGTTAACGCCCTTTACTACTCTGCCTGCAATTTCATAAAGTCTCATTGTGAATTCCTGGCTACTTTGTTGGCAATTTTAATACCTGCACGATCTGCAAATTTCTTAATTTTGTATGCACCCTTGGCAGTTTTCCACAGTGCTTTAATAGCAGTAGGGGTCATTTTTGCTGCAGCCGCAACTGCTATAATAAACTCCGGATCAGGCAAGGAACCTATATCTTCTTTTATTTGCTGCACACTTTCAACTGGAAACTCTTGATTAGGAGTACGAAAGTTCTTTTTACGCATAATAGTTTTGGCAACTAAGTCGAGTTCTTGATTAGCACTGTCCCAGGTTAGTGCAAATGGGACGTTGATATCGCTGCGCATGTCTTTCATAACGCCTTCGGCATCCGGTCCGAGTTGAGCTATCTTCTTGCCCCATTTTGTGTATTCGTCTCGAAATAATACTGCCAATTCAGGTAGTGTAATTTGACGATCATTGCGTTCATCATTTACTCTATCTAAAAAGTGACGGGTAAACTCCACGTCAATGCCTACATTAGCAAACACTTTGTCTGCATAGTATTCTAGTTTTTTTAAATCAGTTTGTGTAACTGCACGATCTTCGGTTACACTTTCTTGCTTGGGCTTTTGTGCTTCCAACCATTTCTTTGCAGCAGGCATACGTGGTGCACTGTTAATAAACTTAGTAACTGCTTTTGAAACTTTATTAAAGTTTTCGGATCTAGCAGGATCTTCTAGCCCTCCTGAATTGTCAACAACATAGAAGTTTTGTGCACCAAACAACTGTTGAAATGCCATAATGTTTTGCTGAACATCATTCCACATTTTTTCAACTACCTTAGGATCTAAACTACGAGGACGTTGTTGGTTGCGTTCTTGTGCAATATCAAGACTTGTGTTAACAAACAACATCATGGTTTCGTACCCAAGATCTTCTAGCATTTTTTTTGTTTTAGTATACTTTGCTACGTCTTTGCCAGTGCCGTCGATTGCGAGACCTAAGCGGCCGTCAATGTGATTTTGTTGTTTACGCTTGGTAATTGACTTCGCTTTTTCTCTAGTGTCTTGTCCTGCAGGACTAAAGATAGTCTCAGGATCAAGTGCCAGGTTTTGTTTCTTCATCATATATTCGTACATGTCGTCGCTGTTAACCACACGCAAGCCAGTGCCGCCTAGTAACTTGCCACTCACAAAACTTTTTCCCGAGCCTGGTCCGCCTGCTAAGAACACTGCCTTGAATATATGTGGATCGTTTGGACCCTCACTGAGAATATCATCTATTTTCATAGCTAAACCTTAAATTAATATATGTATATTTATATCGTTATATTAATACCAGCCCATGAGCATTCTTGTTTCTTCGGGCACCATTTCTACAGTAAACGGCGGATCAAACACCAATTCTCTTTTTACTGTTTCGACACCGTCTAGTGCTAGTGTTGTTTCGTATATACCTTCGCAAATTTCATCTGCAAAAGGACACATCATACTGGTAAGTGTGTGCTTGATATGAACATGTGTACCTTCGCAATGTACTTCATATATTAGCCCAAGATCCTGTACACTTAGACTTACTTCTGGGTCGTATACTTCTCTTAGTGCTTCTCTTACTGCTTCTTCTGTGATCATGTGAACACCTTTACCCCATAGTGTTGTTCAAACGCTTGCGCATCTTCTACAGTATTGACCATTGGTTTGCCTTTGATATTCAAACTAGTGTTTAGTAGGATAGGACAGCCTGTTTCTTCGTACCAACGTTCTAGCAGTTTTCTAAAGCCCACGCTTTGCGTTGTAGAAACTGTCTGTACCCTACTGGTACCGTCGCCATGCGTGATTGCAGGGAGTCCAAGATCAGTGCAAGTTGAAGTGTATTGCATGAAAGGACTTGTAGGTCCGTCGAAATAGGTAGCCGCATGCTCCTCCAATACTGCTGGCGCAAAGGGTCTAAATTTTTGTCTTCGTTTGATAGTGTTAACTCTATCCTTAATATCAGCACCTCTTGGGTCTGCGAGTAGGGATCTGTGCCCAAATGCTCTAGGTCCAAACTCTGCCCTGCCACTTGCGACCCCACAAATGCCAGTAGTAAGCAACTCGTTAAGTACTTGTTCAACTGGATACTCTCCTTCGATGTTGTACCCTAAGTATACATGCGACATCTCCATGTGCTGTTTCTTGTGTGCCAGCACACATCCAATTGCCGATCCTGCATCGCCCGGGTTTGGCATAATCCATACATCGTCAAAATAATCATATGCTATATGGTTTGCTGAACAGTTTAGTGCGCACCCTCCCATAAGCACAAGATTTTTGGTAGGCAACATACGGGCAGCCTTGCCTAATACCCAGCGCAAAATGTCTTCGTATACTGCTTGAGTCCCGGCTGCGATGTCAAACATATCTTGCTCCGAAGCAAGATCTGGTCGCCAGTCTAGGCAACCTTTGTGTAGATTCTGGTTAAACTTAACCAGAGTGCGATCACCTACTTCAACAAAGTCTGATTTAATATCGTGATACAATCTATCGGGGTCGCCATATGCAGCCATGCCCATTAGGATGTATTCGTCTTCTTGGGGCTTTAATCCCACTCTTTGAGTGATGGCGCTATACCATAATCCCACTGAGTGTGGGTATACTTGCCTGTATATGGGCGTGAGGGTGCTGTCCTTACCATGCCAGATAGTGAGGGTATCAAACTCTCCAATACTATCGATGCATACAACGCAGGCTTCTGTAAAGCCGCTAGTATAATAACCGGCAGCAGCATGGGACTCATGATGATCAATGTACCGAACAGGAGCATGTAGCCCATAAGATCTAAGATACTTACGAATATTGTTTTCCCCAAGTCGGAGTCCTTGCCCTGCTCGAAGCTGTCTAAGAGTTTTGACAAGTGGTCTTTCGTACCAAATAATTTCATCAGGCTCTCCCCATTGTAATGCATGGTCTATTAGTTCTTTGTTTAAATGTGCATCATTTTTAATACCACTAAAGCGTTCGCTGTGACTTGCAAATTCGAGCCCTTTGTCAGTAAACACTGCTAGTGCAGCGTCATGGCTGTTTGCACTTATTCCCCAAGTAATCATGATACTTTTAATACTTCCTCTACACCGTTTGTGATATTTTATTTGTAGATAAACGGGTCTCTTTTTTTAAGTTCTTTAAGACGCTTTCTGTAGCGTATTTCTAGTTTGATTTTTTCAATCAATGAATATATCCATTTAAACATAATTTACTTCCTTTGTCAAGTTGTTTTGTAATTAATCGCGACGGGCGTCTTCTTTGCCCTTTTCGTATTTCATAACAATGGCTGTAAGTTCATCTGTTTTACGTAACCAGCCATCTTTGTCTACAATATAAACTTCGCCTGGTTTATATAGTCCTTTATCTACAACTTCCATATCAGTGTCACCTTTGACACGAAACTTGTTGAATCCTTGTTCTACAGTATAGTCTATCCAAAACATTTAATCTCTCCTTGCATCTTCCTTGCCTTCATTGGCAGCAAGACGATCGATGTTTGGCTTAACGCCAAGTGTGTGACTCATTAGTGCATCAATTTTAACCAAATCGTTGTTCATAGTTTGTACACGATTGTCTAGTGCACCAATGATACCTTTGAGACTTTTTACATTGTCAGTAACACCGTTGAGAATAAATTTAACACTTAAAAAAACAAAATAGCCACCTGCAATTGCAGCAGCAATCGGAAACCCTACTTCGCTGATAATCTGTAATATATCCATATTATGATTTTCTCCAATTCAAATAAGTACAAGTGGTGATCAATGAGCAACACAATCTATTTATCTTGTAGT
>P_2C_Liq_1_UnCtyDRAFT_1000521_pt1 | contig 16549 bp, 17 predicted proteins | sample Pon2CUnioCityCA_2_FD_10234 | JGI IMG/M metagenome (IMG submission 10234) | reverse complement strand
ATGGGGATTGTGAGTCAGGATACGTTTCTGTTCAATAGTTCTGTCTTGTATAACTTAACGTATGGTTGTGAATGGGCGGGTGAAGCTGAAGCGATCGAAGCGGCTAAACGGGCGAATGCTTATGAATTTATTATGAATTTACCCCAGGGGTTTGATACGGAAATTGGCGATCGCGGGGTGATGTTATCGGGAGGACAACGACAACGGCTGGCGATCGCCCGGGCCATCATCCGTGATCCCGAAATCTTGATTCTTGATGAAGCCACTAGCGCCCTAGATACCTTGTCGGAACGGTTAGTTCAGGAGGCGATCGAGCAACTGTGTCATGATCGCACCACAATTGTAATTGCTCACCGTCTCTCGACTATTCGTAATGCGGATCAAATTGTGGTGATGGAACGGGGAGAAGTGGTCGAGGTGGGATCTCACGCATCTCTGTTAGAACATGATAGTTATTATGCAACTTTGTACCAGGCTCAGTTCTCTCAGGATAATGAGGATGCGATTCAACAAGCTCGTAAGGAAACGTTAATCAATACCTCCTATGAGGTGCGAACTCGTCTCAACCCGATGATTGGTTTTCTGAACTTGTTGGTTGATGATATTGTGGATTCTCCTGAAGAACGTCAGGAACTCACTCAAGAGGCGTATGAGTCGGCTGTCCGTCTTCTGAAAACATTACAGTTTCTTGAAAGTAGTGCCAGATCTCAGTAGAATGTCTTATGGTTGTAATGTCTCTTACTCACACTGAGGTGGGATGCGGCTTGATCTAGCTTCTATCAGGGACGGATTGGGCAAGTTTATCTGTGGTTTCCGTTGTCTTCTACGTTTGGTTTTCTGATGCTAGTTCTGCTAATTTTATTTATTCTCTTCCTAGTTTTGGTTGCTTTTACCCCTTTGTTGGGTTATTCCGATAAGAAATGGATTCTTCCGTTTATGTGGGGATTATTTGCCCTGTTTACCCTGGCAGGATGGGCGGTGTTTTTGGGAATTGGTTGGCTCAATTTCTAAGACTCAGTTAAGAGGCTGAAGACTCTGGTGCGTTCACCCAGAGAGTCAGTTGTGGTGTCAGGGGCTGACGCCGACGGGTTTTGGGGTTAATACAGACGTGGTGAGTCGAGGCCTGACTGACGGGGCGATCGCCTGCGAGTTTACCGGCGAGTGTATAGATGGTGTAGTCGACCTGAAACTGATTGGCATCAATGCTGCTGGGTAAGACGTCGATGGTGATCTGATCTCCTAAAGACAGAGGTGCAAAAAAGCGAATCTGAGCCTCAACAATCGGAATTGCCAGTTCAGCTTCGGCTAAAATTTGGGCCAACTCAATTCCCGCTTGGGCGATGGCGGCCTCGTAGGCGTAGTGACAAATCGAGAGTAAACGGGCAAAGTAGACCACGCCGGCCGCGTCCGTATCTTCAAGACGAATGGTATGCTGGTAAGTCATCAAAAATCTTGCCAATTGCCTCGGGTGAACCATTGATTTCGATAAGCCCGTCGGAGTCATTCTGGAACCCCGGCTGAGGCCCGACTTAGGTCGAGTCAAGTCTTGGGGCCAGAATGTTCGATAATATGGGTGTTTCTACTCTAGTCCACGAACTTCAGGACGCGCGATGGTTCGATCTGAAATTTTCAGCCGGGCAAGACAAGGGAATGCCGATGCCTTGGCCGCCCTGATGAATCACTCTCTGCAAGCGAAACAGATCACGGTGAATGTCAGCGTGCAGGACCAGAGTATGGTGGCGATCGCGACGGGACAAACGGCGCCGGATCGGGACTTTATGGTCAATTTTATCTGTCGGGGATTGCGAAAACTCGAAGCTGACTCGATTCGTAAGGTCACGATTGTTGGCTATCTCAATGGGGGGACGATTCCCTTATGGCGGGAGACGATACAACTGGATACGACTGAGGGGGCTGAGTATCCACCGCTGTTCTCTGAGAAGCCTGATTCCCCTTCTTTCTCGCCGGTTAAGTCTCCGGTCGCCTATCCTGCATCTCTAACCCCGATTGCGTCTCGTCGCCGTCGCCAACCTCCTACAGTCTTGTCACGGCTGAGAACGCTGTTGGGGGTGCTGTTATTTGTGATGGTGAGTGGTGTGGCGATCGCGGTGGCGGCGTTAGTGAAGCTGTTGACGGCTCTGCTGGCTGAAAATTCGATCTATAGTATCAATCTCCTGGGGGACTTATTTCGGGGCATTGAAATTGTAGAAGTGTTTAATGTCCTAGTTTTTGCAATTCTAGGGTTGGGCTTGGGGGTGGCAACGGCGTTCATCCCTCGCTATTTAGGGATTCGTTTGAATGCACTGGTGATTATCCTGCTGTTACCGACGCTGTTGAGTTTCGGGACGATCATTCGCTATGACAATTGGATCAATGAGTTTGCGGCCAATGAAGCGATTTCAATCACTGAGTCGAGATTAAAAACAGATCGCTATCTCTATGAAAGAATTGAGGAAACGGGGATTTGGGGCTTTTATCTGCATACGGCTCGTTACCCGAGTCTCCCACTCTATGTACGACAGTTTGAGGAACGAGATCCCCTCGAATCAGAAGCGGTTTCTAGGGTTGAACGACAGGTGGGGATGAGTCCGGAGGATCTATCGCTGCTGTTTTCGGTCTGTATGTGGGGGATTCGTGGTTTTTACTTTCTTGTGTCGGTGATTACTGTGATTGGTCATTTTGGCCAAGGGATTGATCTGGCCGATCGCCTCTCGGGACGAGTGGGGATGTCACCGCAGACTGAGGTGGATCTGGCGGGGAATCAGCCAGAGTAAGTCGGGGGAGTCAGTCGGGGAAGTCAGTGGGGGCGTCCCCTTAACGGCTGTGGTCTGATATCTGTTGAAAGTCGTTGCTCAGGTGAACTAGGTTAAACTAGGACGTTGAATCAGATCAGGAGCGATGGAGCCAGATTCTTTACCGACGGAGTTGATTCTTAGCGAGTCTACCCAGTCTTTGGGACGGGTATATCTTGATTGGACTCCTCAGCCGGGTCATTACCTTGACCTGGAGCAACAGACCTATAAAGTTTTAGAACGACGACATCGCTATCAACTCAAATCGGGTCGCTATCGATTGCATCAGATCGCCTTGTATGTGCAGATGGCTCAACGTCCGGAGGAAATGACCTGTGTGGAGGGCCGTTGGTTGATTGGGGATCTCTCCTGTCGCTATAATGCTCGCTCGGAATTGATGCGTTGTGCGATTAACCCCCACGGTCCCTGTGCCGGTTGTCGCCATTATGAATCGTTGTGAGCTGTCATGTTTAAAATCGGTGGGTTTTTGCTGGGTTTTCTCCCTGTATTCTCGGTGTATTCTTAAGGTCTGTGTCCTGATTGGCGGCGATCGCCTCAACGGTCTAGTCCATGCTCCCTAGTACTCTCTGGATTCTGTTGATGGGCTTTTTCGGCGGACAATTTGTCCGTCGCCTTGGTGGCCCTCCCCTGCTGGGGATGCTGGTGATTGGTATTTTGCTCGGCCCTGAGGTTGGTAATGTTCTCAGTGCTGAGGTGCTGAACTCGGCTGAGGGACTACGGACGCTGGCGGTGATGATTATTTTGATGAGGGCTGGGTTAGGTCTCGATCGCCAGAAGTTAGCCCGTCAGGGTTCGGTGGCGCTGCGTCTGGGACTGCTCCCGGCGTTTTCGGAAATGTTGGTGGTTGGGGCGGGCGCGATTGTTCTGTTTAATTTTGATCCGGTAACGGCTCTACTGTTAGGTTGTATTCTCGCTGCTGAGTCTCCGGCGGTGATTGTTCCGGGGATGTTGCGTCTTAAAAGTTTGGGCTGGGGGGTGGACAAGGGGATTCCGGATGCGATTTTGACGGGGAGCGCTCTTTCGGATGTGTTGTTGCTTTTGGTTTTTAGCTTGCTGCTGGGGATTCTGCGTCAGGATAGTCAGGGTATCCGTTTGGGGGAGACGACCCTCTCACCGCTCCAAGTGTTGCCTTTGGAACTGGTGTTAAGAATCGGTCTTGGCCTGGTTGCGGGCTATCTGGCTGCCCATATTTTGGTGTCGTTATTGGTTAAACAGCATTGGACTCAAAAATCGGTGCAGGATGTGCTGATCGGGGCAGCGATCGCGCTGTTTTTGATTGTGTTTGAGGGAGTGTTACCGCTCTATTCTGGCTATTTGGCGGTGATGACGTTGGGTTTTGTTGTGGTGCAGTTGGATGCTCCTCTAGGACGACGGTTGCGTGAGGGGTTTGATGGGTTGTGGATGGTCGCCGAAATTGTGTTGTTTGTGCTGTTGGGGGCGACGTTACCGATCGCGGTTCTGGGGGATGTTTGGCGTCCGGGGTTGCTGTTGTTGCTGTTGGGGATTGGCTTGGGGCGATCGCTGGGTTGGTATCTCTCGACGCTGGGCAGTGATTGGACTGGGAGGGAGCGGCTGTTTTTGCTGCCGGGTAATGTGGCGAAAGCAACGGTACAAGCGGCGATTGGGGCGGTTCCTTTGGCGGCGGGGGTGCCCGGGGGCTCAGAAATTCTGGCGTTGGCGGTGTTGTCGATTTTGGTGACGGCGCCGCTGGGGGCTTGGGGGACGCAACATTTTGCGCCGCTGTTGTTGGAGAGGGGTGTTGTTGATCCGACTCAGGTGGGGGCGGTGAGACGGGTTTTGATTTTGGCGGCGGTGGATACTTCGCCGATGGCTGAGTGGGTGTTGCTGAAAGCGGCGGATTTGGCTCGTCGTGGTGATGGGGAGGTGTTGGTGTTGTATGTCAGTGATACTCCTGATGTTGAGCTACTGGTTTCTCTTAAGGAGATGATTAGAGGGTTGTTGGCGGATGTGCGTCATCGGGTTTGGATTCGTCCGGGGGTGGTTCCTGAAAGGATTGTTGAGGTGGCGCGATCGCAGTCGGTGTCGGAGATTGTGATTGGTCAACCTCAACATCGAGGTTGGGATAATCTTCTAAAAGGGTCGGTGAGTCAAACGGTGTTGGAAACGAGTCCGATTCCTGTGATTTTGGTGAAAGGTGAGGAGGTGGCAGCTCTGGAGTCGGGGTAATGTCTTATTATCGAGATGATGTTAGGTGATGGAAGACCTGTATGACGGCTAGCACTCGCGATATTGAAACTCTTGCGGCTGAGATTGCTGACAAAATTTATCTGGATATTGCTAAGTGGCATCTCTATCTTGGGGATGCTCATCTGCATGTTCCTTTGGCGGAACGGTTTTATCCGCTGTTGGAGGCTGATAGTTTGACGGAAGCGGCATTGGAGTCTGTGTTAGAGGAGATGTTGGTTCCGGTCGGGGCTGGACGACGGGAACTCCCTCTGCGGGATTTGTTGCCGGTTCAGGGTCAACGGGATTTGTTGGAGTTGTTAGAGAACTATCAGAAGGATAATTTATGAATGCCATTGAGGTGACAGGGCTGTTTAAGTATCCGGTTAAGGGGTTGATGCCGCAAGGGTGCGATCGCGTGGAGTTACGACGGGATTTTGGGATTGTCGGCGATCGCGCTTTTGCGTTTATGTTCACGGATATGGGTAATCCTCAGCCTGAGACGCCTTGGTGTTCTAAGAAGCATCTGGCGGTTCAAAATGATTGGGGAGAGTTGGCGGCTTTAGGTTGTTGCTATGATGCTGAGCGCCAAGAGTTGGAATTGCGTCTTGATGATGGGCGGGTTCTTGTCGAATCGGTCTTGACTGAGGTGGGACGCGATCGCCTTGGTCGGTTTGTGACGGATTATTTGCAGGGGTTAACCCCCAGTCCGACGGCTCGACATCCTCAGGCGACTCCGGTGCGTCTGATTGGTACGGGAGGGGGACAGACGCGCTATCAAGACCGCCATCAGGGACAACTCTCGATTGTGTCTCAGGGGACTCTGGATGATATGGCGGCTAAGGTGGGCGAGGCTAGGATTGATGTGCGCCGATTTCGTCCTAATGTTGTGGTCGATGGGATTCCCCCTTGGGGTGAGTTCGCTTGGGTGGGACGGCAAGGACGATTGGGGACGGCTACGATTGAGGTGACGGCTCGGATTGGCCGTTGTTTGAATATTGATGTGAACCCGGATACGGGCGATCGTGATTTGTCTCTACTGGCTCAACTTCCGAGGCTGTTTCAACATTGTCAGGTTGGGGTTATTGCTACGGTGATTGATGGAGGGACGGTTGGGGTGGGGGATTGTTGTTTTTAGTCAAGGGAATAGGAATTTTTGATACAAAAGTTGACATAAATTATTTTGTTGCAGGNTANATGTTTGGATTCTCGCCTGAAAAAGAATCCCCTCCCGCCTTACCTTAGTCGCCAGTCGCGGCGACGTTTATTGAGTTGTTTGTTTGATTGCGAATACGCTTTGATTATAGCACAACCCTACTGATCGAGCAAGGCATTAGGCACGAGAAAGCCACGAGAAAATATCCGGCTAGTGGAGTTGCTTGCCAAGAGAACCGAGCCAACTAGCCGAAATCTGAAAACAGCCAACGGTAAGGATCAACGAGACCCTGAGCTAACTTGACATGGATTGGATGATGTAATCAAAGTAGGGGGCAGCTTCTTCAGCGTCTTCATTGCTCAAGAGAGCCAGAGAGGCTTCTTTGAGGCAGACCATGGCTTCTACCATGCCGGGCATGGGAACACCAAGGGCGTTGTACATTTCCCGTGCGCCAATGATACCAATGGTTTCGATGGGTTCTTTGCTTCCGGCGAGAACCCCGTAGGTCACGAGGCGAAGATACCAGCCATAGTCGCGGATGCACTGGCTGCGTTCCCGTTGTCCGAAGGCGTTTCCACCGGGGGCGATGAAGTCGGGACGGCGTTTCCAAAGCTCTTGCGAGGCTTTGTCGACGATTTTCTTCTCGTTTTCGGCTAGGGTTTCAACGATGCGAAGCCGCTGTTCGCCGGTTTGGAAGAAGTCTTGGATTCCTCGCAGTTCACCACTGCTGGGATACCGCAACTCGTCATCGGACTGTAGAATGACTTGACTAACAACGCTCATGATTTTATTGAAATCGTTAGATACTATAGTGGACTGGCTCCCAATGGAAGTCAGTTTTTAGACTCACTCATTATATCGAACGGCGGTTCACCGCAAAGTCACCGATACTGGAATCTCCCTCATCCTTTCTTTTTTTTAACCATGCAACAAGGACAATGTGTCGATGTCGAGATTGTGGATCTCGCCGATGGTGGCGATGGTGTTGGCCAATGCGGCGATCGCGTGGTGTTTGTTCCGGATACGGCCATTGGCGATCGCGCTCAAGTTCGTCTGGTCCAAGTCAAACGCAAGTATGCTCGGGGAAAGGTGCAGCAATTGCATCATGCTTCTGGGGATCGTCAGCGTCCTGCCTGTATTGTGGCGGATAAATGCGGGGGCTGTCAGTGGCAACATATCACCGAGGCGGCCCAATTGGCGGCGAAGCGAGGCCAACTCATCGAGGGACTAAGGCGGATTGGCGGATTTGAGGAGCCACCGGTCGAGGCGGTTCAAACGACGGGAAAAACTTTAGGATATCGTAACAAGGCCACCTATCCGGTGCAGCGATCGCCGACGGGACAGGTTCGCGCTGGATATTATCAGAAAGGGTCTCATAAACTGGTCAATCTCAACCAATGTCCAGTCCAGGATGAGCGATTGAATCCCTTTCTGGCCCAAGTTAAAGAGGATATCGCTGGGCTGGGTTGGACAATCTACGACGAACAAACCCATCAGGGGGAAATTCGTCATCTGGGGGTACGAGTGGGACGCTACAGTGGACAGGTGTTGCTGACGTTGGTGGCGAAGTCGGGAAAATTGACCCAGTTAGAGAAGCAGGCCCAACGTTGGTTAAAAGACTTTGACAATTTGGTGGGGGTTTGTTTGAACATCAACGGCGATCGCACCAATGCCATTTTTGGTCCCTCGACGCGAACCCTGGCGGGGCAATCGTTTCTGCAAGAAGAATTTGCCCGATTGCAATTTCGCCTGCGGTCTGATACCTTTTTTCAGGTCAACACTGAAGCGGCGGAATTAATTTGGCAAACTCTGGAGCGAGAATTAAACCTGCAAGGCCACGAAACCCTCCTCGATACCTATTGTGGCATTGGAACCTTTTCCCTCCCCTTAGCCCAACAGGCTCAACAAGTCTGGGGAATTGAGGTTCATGGGGGATCGGTGGAACAGGCCCGAGAAAATGCTCAACTCAATGGGATTGAGAATGTCGAGTTCTATCATGCCGATGTGGCGCAGATGTTGGCTGAAGACGGCGCCCCGTGGCAGGAGCATCCTGAGGGGAAACCCGATATTGTGGTGATTGATCCCCCTCGTCAGGGATGTCAGCCGGCGGTGTTAACGGCCTTAATTGATCTAGGCTGCGATCGCCTGGTCTATATCAGTTGTAAACCGAGTACCCTGGCCCGAGACTTAAAGGTTCTGTGTGCCTCAGGCTATGATCTCAAGCAGGTTCACCCCATTGATTTGTTCCCCCAAACTGCTCATATTGAAGCTGTAGCATTTTTGACTCGCAATAACCGAACCTCAGTAGCCTAGGGGTTTGTGAGACAATTAAGGAGTCCCCTAACCCGTTGGCGAAGGAGTAATTCATGAATCCTGTCTTCAAAACCATCAGTACCTGGTATCGTGGCGTATTACGCAATCCCAAATATCGCGGCTGGGTGATTCTGGGAACTCTCATCTATTTGTTGAGTCCTTTAGATATCTCCCCAGATGTGGTTCCTATTTTGGGACAGGTGGATGATGTGGCGATTCTCTTTTTGCTGATGTCGGAATTGTGGCAGATGTTTCGTGAGGGGTTCGAGGTTTCCGAAGAGAGGGTAGGGGAGGCGGAGTCGGGGGAGTCTTCATCGCAGAAGGGAGATACGGTGGATGTGGATGCTGTCTCCGTTGAGTAAAGCCGTGATGTGATGCTTGTGATGAGAGTAAACGTCCCCTTTAATGTTTAAATTTTGTCAGGACGCGATCGCTCGCGTCTTTTCTTTGGCTCACAGCCAATTGACGAGGGGAGGTGGGGCGCTCCAAACGGAACGATTCCGGGAGAGAGCAGCTTTTAATCCTAGTGTTTGAGAGGGTGTGACCACACCGATAGGATGGCGAAACTGGGACTATGAAATTTTCTGAACTTGTTGAACAGTTAACTCCAGGGGGTCTGCTGGAGAGCTTCAGTGGCGATGAGGCCCTGGAGATCGTGGGGGTGGGGAGTATTGAGGCGGCCCAACCGGGGGATTTGGCGTTCATTGAGAGCGATCGCTATCGCAGCTATCTCAATACCACCGAAGCCAGTGCCTTAATTGTGCCTCCAGATGAGGAACTGCAACAGCAAGCCGAACACCGTGGTTTAGCCTGGATCAGTTCCACCGCGCCGAAGTCTGTGTTTGCTGATGCGATCAGTTTCTTTTATCAACCCTATCGTCCAGGGTCTGGGATTCATGAGACAGCCATTATTCATGAATCGGCGACATTGGGCGCTCATGTTTCCCTGGGGGCTTATGTGAGCGTTGGTGCCAATGTTCATCTCGGGGATGATGTTTGTCTTGGCCCCAATGTGGTACTGTATCCCGGCGTCAGTGTGGGCGATCGCAGCTATCTCCATGCCAACTGCACTATTCATGAGCGAACCCAAATCGGGGCCGATTGCATCATTCAAAGCGGGGCGGTTTTGGGGGCTGAGGGATTTGGCTTTGTCGTCGGTTCAGCAGGACTCAAGCGGATGCAACAGTCCGGGTTTGTGGTGATCGAAGATGGGGTTGAGATTGGCTGTAACTCTACCGTTGACCGTCCGGCGGTGGGGGAGACGCGCATCGGGGCCAACAGTAAACTCGATAACTTAGTGCAAGTGGGCCATGGCTGTCGTATTGGTCGTAACTGTGCCATTTGCGCCCAAGTGGGACTCGCGGGGGGAGTGACCATTGGGGATGGCGTGACCTTAGCCGGACAAGTGGGTGTGGGGAACCGGGCCAAGGTCGGCGATGGGGTCACGGCTTCAGCGAAAACGGGGGTTCATCGGGATATTGAAGCTGGGGCTGTTGTTTCAGGGTTTCCGGCCCTGAACCATCGTCTTTGGCGGCGTAGTGCTGCTTTGTACAAACGGTTACCGGAACTTTACCAAAGTCTGCGAGAGATTCAACAGCGTCTTGAGCGAGACGGCTAAGGGTCCGAAATATCTTTCCTGGATGGGGAGAGGTTGAGACAACTGGGTCATTTGGGGGTAAATCCATTTATCTTGAGACCCGAGTATGGGGATACTTTGACAGAGGCAGAAGGGGTTGATGTGACCTGTGGCGGTTTCAAGTCCAGGGCAATTGTCGGACTTTGATAACCCATTTTGGGCAGACGATCACACAAATTGTGAAAATTAAGGCTATATTTTTATGGAACCAGCAAATTCGCGGTAACTTTTGATTTAATATAACTAGAGTCTAAATGGAGAATTGCCCAGACAATGACTGAAACACTTTCAGAAAAACCCACGCCGCTGACTGGAAAGGCGTTACTAACAAAAGTCAAAGAACTGTCTCACTTACCTCGGCGAGAAACCGCCAAGCGTTGCGGCTACTACAACATCACTAAGAATCAGCAAACTCGCGTCAATCTGACGGATTTCTATGATGCGGTGTTGGCAGCCAAAGGGATTCCTCTCGATCCTGATGGTGCAAAGGATGGACGCGGTCGCGAACCGACTTATAAAGTGAGCGTTCACAAGAATGGACAGATCGTCATCGGCTCAACCTACACCAATGCCATGGGCTTAAAACCCGGCGACGAGTTTGAAATTAAGTTGGGTTACAAACACATTCACTTGATTCAGATGGATCGCGCTGACAGCGACGAAAACGGTGCTGGCGGCGACGAGGAGTAAGGTTGTGATGGGGAAGACAGGGGATGGTCAGTATCGGGAGCCGGCAGAATTAAAGCTCATCTTCCTTGGCTTGTGCATCCCCAAAATCTCCCCAATCTGGGGGCGGTTGCGATCGCCTGTTCGACTCCAATGCTTGTGTTTTCGATGACCCGAGACTGGGGAGTTGGCGTATTTTGGGGTAAATTTGCCTCTCAATTTGCCTCCCAAACAGAGTTGGGGGACGAGATCTCACCACTGCTAAAGATTTGCTTATTTTTCACCGCCTGGTTAGGGGTGTGGGTTCCCATCCTAGTTCCCCTGGCTTGGCGGTGGCGGTGGTATCCATCTCGTCCGCTGACGCCCCCTCAAAAACTGATCCTAGTCGGGAGTCTTTATCTCTTGTTTCCCCTGCCTTTGTGGGGGTTGACGGAACTGACTGGGGTTTCCTTTTGGCCCTATAGCTCACTGATTGGGCCACAAGGTTTGTCTTGGCTCAGTCTCGGACTGGGAATGGGAATTTTGAGTGTGATGATCCTGGTGGCGGTGCAGCGACTCGCCGGCTGGGTTTCCTGGACTTTAAACTGGACTGCCCGTGATGGACTCGGGCAATTCCTTTTGGCCCTTGTCTTGGGAATTTGGATTGCTGGAGTTGAAGAATTTATCTTTCGAGGATTGCTGCAACAGGAATTGCAAAGAGAGTGGTCTGTCTGGTATGCCGCTAGTCTGACCAGTGTTATTTTTGCCCTATTGCATTTAGTTTGGCAACCCCGTCAAACCTTACCCCAATTGCCGGGACTGTGGTTGATGGGGATGGTGTTAACCCAGGCTTGTTTGATTGGGGATGGGAGTCTGAGTTTAGCATGGGGGTTGCATGGGGGTTGGGTCTGCGCCATGATTTGGCTCGATTGTTGTGATGCTAGCGAGCCGACTGGGACAGTTCCCCCCTGGGTGACGGGTGTGGGGGGACAGCCTCTGGCGGGAATCGTGGGTTTAGTTCTGTTGGCGATGGTGGGGGGCCTGTTATGGTTGAGACCCTTTTGGTGGTTTGCCGTTAACGGTTCAGTTTCAGGGGGGTGACGGGTACGTCATCCCAGGAGTCAACGGTACGCAGTTGGGCAATCCAGCCTTCGTCTTTTTGAAATTGATCGAGATCGTTGGAAAACGACTCATGGCAGGCTCGTGCTTGCTGCTCGTCTTCACTGGCGATGCAGGCTTGGACGATACCGCTGGGATCAATTTGTTCGCAAACCCAAATGGTCATGATCTTGTTTTCCCTTTACTGTGGTTGATGGACTGTGGTTGATCGTGTCGTTGGCACTGTTGTTATTGTAGAGAGAGTCTGGGGTCTAAACCAGGCATGAGCGCGTTAATGGAGGTTTCCTTGGAGTTCGATCGCCTATTTGCGACAATTGAAGCCTTGGTGATGTGCCATTCCCCGAGTGGTCGGGAGGAGGAGATTAACCAACAGCTTCAGGAGCGGTTTGCGGCGGTGGGGGTCCAGAGTTATGGCGATCGCGCCGATAACCTCATTGCCAAGATTCCTGGAGAACAGGAGGAGGGGGCGATCGCCATAACCGCCCATAAAGACGAAATTGGAGCCATTGTCAAAGGAATCGATAGCCAAGGGCGGCTTTCAATTCGCAAATTGGGGGGATCATTTCCCTGGGTGTACGGTGAGGGAGTCGTGGACATCCTCGGTGATGAGGCTACCTGTTCAGGAATACTCAGTTTCGGCTCTCGTCATATTTCCCATGAATCCCCTCAAAAGCTCATTCAGGAGGACGTCTCTCTCAAATGGCAAAACGCCTGGGTTGAAACCAAACAGACTCCCGCTGAACTGGCCGCTTTAGGCATACGTCCAGGAACGCGAGTGGTCGTCGGGAAACACCGGAAACGGCCCTTACGCCTCCAAGACTACATCGCCAGCTATACCCTCGACAATAAAGCGTCCCTGGCCATTCTCTTAGAACTCGCCGCTCGTCTCAAACGTCCTCGGGTGACCGTCTATCTTGTGGCTTCAGCCAAAGAAGAAGTGGGAGCCTTAGGGGCGCTGTATTTCAGCAATCACAACCTCCTAGATGCCTTAATTGCCCTCGAAATTTGTCCTCTGGCGCCGGAATATCCCATCGCCGACGGGGATACCCCGGTGCTGTTGTCTCAGGATGGTTATGGCATTTATGACGAGGGGTTGAGCGGACAGTTGAGACAGGCGGCTCAGTCCCAGCAGATCCCCTTGCAACAGGCTGTCATTAGTGGTTTTGGCAGTGATGCTTCCATCGCGATGAAATTTGGTCATGTGGCGCGAGGGGCTTGTCTGGGGTTTCCCACCCAGAACACCCACGGCTATGAGATTGCTCATCTCGGGGCGATCGCCCATTGCGTGGAGATTTTGGCCGCCTACTGTCATGAGTCCCAAAATTTTCACGTCTAGGGGTTGACAGCCTCATAAATCTTCGCTACATTGAATAACGCCTAAGCGGTTAAACGCCGCCAACAAGGCTAACGAATACGCCCCCATCGTCTAGAGGCCTAGGACACCTCCCTTTCACGGAGGCGACGGGGATTCGAATTCCCCTGGGGGTATTCTATCGAAGCCCGAAGCTTAGTTAGTTGTTTTTTAACGAGGCTTCGGGCTTCGACTTGAGTTTGTCGATGAAGCACTATCTTGATTTTGGCTTAGACGATTCGGGTAAAGCCAGCCAGGACGATAAATCTCGCTGTAAAATCTCCTGGAGTTGCAAAATATCATCACGATATAACTCTCTCAAGAGCTGTCGTTCTTCGATCGACAATGGCAGCGAACTTTTGTCCTTATAATTTAAAGACAGCAGGTAACGACGAATCCCCTGGCGAGTGGTCTCCGGCAAAAATAGCCGTAGAATAGAACCAGCAAAATTTCTCAGGGGATTGCGAGTCTGTAAGACTCTGTGAACGGTCTTGTTTTGCGGGACAGCCGCCTTTTGAGCGCGAACTGATGTATCGGGAACAAAGCTATCATCAACGCCAATAAAGCGGTAAATCCCTTGCATCATCGCCACGGGATCTTGTACCAGGTCATCATACAGGCAAACGTTAACCTTATCGACTCCAAACTGATTCATAAATGCTTGTAGAGATTCGGCATAAAATCCCTTGCGAATCTGGTGTGACGTGATGGGACGTCGGCTGGCCTGTTCCGATAAGCTGCGGCACTCAACGCCATTGATCGCATCTCGCAGATGCATTAAGTAATCCGAATAGGCGCGCTCGATCGGATTCCGTAAAATGACAACCAGCTTCGCGTCAGGAACCAAATTCTGAATGGTGGGAATAGATTTTTTGTAGTGAAACAAATAATTCGGTGAGGCTTCACCGATCGCCAGCTCATCCTGAACATCGTCAAACAAGGCGATATACTTTTCTAGGGTATTAACTTTTTTGGGCTTTTTCACCTTAGATGTGGTCTGTTCAGTCCAGTCTCGCTCCAAAAAATTGGTTTCTTTGACTGGACTCATATAAACCTGAGGGTGTTGGCGCAAGTACCGATAGATTGAGGTTGTTCCCGCCTTTTGAACCCCAATTACTAAAAAATTAGGAAGATGTTTAGCGCTCATGGATGGTTGCAAAGATCATATAGCTCCAGACGACTCTAGATTCAGAATAACCAGTTGACAGTCGCTGACTGAACCGGAATCTGCCATCCCAACGCTAGCCCAAGATTGACTCATTGTCGAGAGATTTTAGCAGATTCCGCGAGAATGCCCGCGCGATAAAACAAGGCAGACAAAAGCGCCGATGTTTTTAGCGTCAGGATGAACGCGTTATGGTAAAATCCAGGCAACCTTGCCTCGAAGGTAACTCGGCGAAAACCAAGCCAGACCGACACAAGCATTGCTTTGTTTCCCATGTTGTTGACCTGCGGGACGCGGGGTAAAGCCTATCGAAGGTAAGACTCGTCTTTCGCCTCCCCAGATGGCAAAATAGACAAACTTCAATGGTTTGTCTATTTTGATAAAAATAAACAAATGATATTAAAAATAAGTATTATTTATAGTGTATTTGAAGTGATTCCTGGCGCGGCTTCTGGCTCTTGCAGCGGGGCTTGTCCTCTTAATTTCGGTGAAATGCTTATTAAATGGTGGTTTTGTCGATCGCTGATTTGCGGATCTAGGCTGTCTCTCGGGGAGTTTTCGTCAAGACGTAAGTTTTTGGCATAAGTTTTAGTTATGTTTTGGACTTATTTGGACAGTTGCTTGTGCTGGTAGCCAACGCTGGAGGGGGAAGCCTCGCACTAACTACTGTTGGCTGATATCGTCGCTCCAGCCAAGCAACCCGCCAATTTTGCTGGTATCTTGGGGTAGTGATGGCTCGTTTCCCCGAGGCTGCAACCCCTGATGAATCCCTCCCACCTGCTCAAACTCAACCAAGGACTACTGGCGAGAACAGCTCTCTTAGGCTTGGGCGCGATTGTCACTGGGGGGTTAAGCAGTCCCATCGCCGCTATTGGGGCCAATGTCAGCTATGGCCTGATTACCAATAATCTGGGGACGTTGCTGGATAAGTTCCGCAACAGTGGCGGTATTTTACGCAACGAAGATATCGCTAAAGCCGCTGGCCGCGCCGTGGCCAAGACTTTGGAGGAGACAGTCAGCCCCCACTACCCCGAAATTCAACACCGGTTAGACGATTTCGCCGCTAAAATCGAGGACTATTGGCTGCAATGGGCCGAACAAGCCAAAACCCTGAACCTGTTTGAGACGCTCCAGGAAGAGCAGTTATATCAAGTTTTCGCCCAACAACCGGAGCAGTTTGGCCAGTATCAGGTGTTAGGGGAGGAGGACTGGCGGGACGTTGTCCTCTGGTTGGTTGAACAGGGATGTGAGCAGGGGGTATTGCTCGATACCCTCGACAGTTATCAGGATGTCATCGAGGAGTTAACCCGAGAATTAGCCGCTAACTTTAATAAACACCTGCGCCAAGTCATGAAAGATGATGCCAACAACGGGGGGAAAGCCTTTGTGGGGATGTTGTTTGACCTGCATGGGGCGACGTTGGCACAAATTGCTGAGATTCGGGACTATTTACCCGAAATCGCCACTCGTCAGGATATGCGCCGCATCTTAGCCGCCATTGCCCAAAGTCAAAACCCCAGTCCCCCTGCACCGGCTACTCCTTGGCATGGTTTAGGGGCCATTGATACCGTCCCCAAACCCCCTGACCATTTTCTCCCCCGTCCTGAAGATATTGACCAGTTAAAAGCCCGTTTATTAGCGCCCAATCACCAAACCCTGGTGATGACGGGACAGGCGCAGAGGGTGGGGGTGCAGGGGATGGGCGGCATTGGTAAAACGGTCTTGGCGGCGGCTTTAGCGCGGGATAATGAGGTGCGGCGGCGGTTTCGGGATGGGATTGTCTGGCTGACGGTGGGGATTAACCCCCAACCGATGGCGTTGTATGAAACCATCGCCAAAACCTTGGGAGACAGCTACGCTTTTCAGGAAGGGGAAAGCCAGTGGAATGCCTATCTGTCCAATCTCTTACGGGATAAATCCTGTTTGTTGGTGTTGGATGATGTCTGGGAACAACCCGAAGCCGAGCGGTTTGTGGAGGTGTTGGGGCCGGATTGTTGTCTGTTGTTGACGACGCGGGATGCTCGGCTGATTGCGGGATTGGGGGCCAATGGCTATCAGGTGGGGGAGTTGAATGAGAACCAATCCCAGCAACTGTTGGCGAATTGGGCGGGACTGCATATTGAGATGTTGCCTGCTACAGAAGCGGCGGCGGTGATTGACCATTGCG
>P_2C_Liq_1_UnCtyDRAFT_1000520_pt1 | contig 16559 bp, 14 predicted proteins | sample Pon2CUnioCityCA_2_FD_10234 | JGI IMG/M metagenome (IMG submission 10234) | reverse complement strand
TGGAGAAATGGCAGAGTGGTCGAATGCGGCAGTCTTGAAAACTGTTGACTGTAACAGGTCCGGGGGTTCGAATCCCTCTTTCTCCGCTGATTGATTTTCAAAAATCATCAAAACCCTTTAAAACCTATGTTTTAAAGGGTTTTTGCTTTTCCACAAAACCCATAAAATTCATTAAATCGTATAAAAATCGAGACCAATTCGGTGTCACTTGTAATTTATAAAAAACATGGACACCTAATTTCTCTGAATCCTTTTGATATCAAGGGTTTCAAAATTAAAACATGACTAAAACCAGTTCAAAAAAAGTACATCTTTTTTTGTATTCGGTGTCAGTATACATTTAATATGAATTAAAAAGGTTACCAAAAATGAAAACAAAAACAGCAATTCTTTTTTATGCGAAGAAAACAAAAGTAAACAGCAAAGGGCTATGCGCCATTTACACACGCATAACAGTCAATGGAAAACGAATGGAATTTAGCACAGGTAGATTCATACAACCAGAGAAATGGTCTTCAGCTGGAGGTAAAGTAAAGGGACATTCTAATGAAGCTCGTTCAATAAATAGACACCTTGATATTTTAAAAACCAAGATTATTGATATTCAAATGGAATTTATCCACGCAAAAATTCCAATTACAGCAAAACTCTTTAAAAGTAAAATATTAGGAGAAGAAGCAAAACGCCGAATGTTAATTCCAATTTTCGAAGATCATAACAAAAGAATCGAAGAATTGGTCGGGAAAGAATATGCTCCAGGAACTTTACAACGCTATAGAACATCCTTGAAACATACCAAAGAATTTTTAGAATGGAAGTATAAAGCTTCAGATATCGATATTCTAAAAATAGATCATGCCTTTATTACAGATTACGAATTCTATTTAAGATCAGTTAGAAACTGCAGTAATAACACAGCAGTAAAATACATCAAGAATTTTGGTAAGATTATTAAAATCTGTTTGGACAATGATTGGATGGATAGAAATCCGTTTAGCAATTACAAATCAAAAATAAGAACAGTAGAACGCGTTTATCTAACACAAGGTGAAATTCAAAAACTAATGGAAAAAGAATTTACATCAGAGCGTTTGTCTTTAGTAAGAGATATTTTCTTATTCAGTTGTTATACAGGGTTAGCTTATATAGATGTAAGGAATTTAACCAAATCACATATCAGTATCGGAATTGATGGAGATAAGTGGATATTCACCCATCGTCAAAAAACAGAATCAGCATCAAAAATTCCAATGTTACCAGTCACTCAAATCATCATTGATAAATACAAAGACCATCCAAAATGTATTGCAAATAATGCATTACTGCCTATTTTTAGCAATCAGAAAATGAATGCCTATTTAAAAGAAATTGCGGTAGTTTGTGAAATTAATAAAGAATTGACTTTCCATATTGCGCGTCACACATTTGCAACTACAGTTACGCTTTCAAATGGAGTGCCCATAGAAAGTGTCAGCAAAATGTTAGGTCATAAAAATTTAAGAACCACACAACATTATGCAAAAGTGTTAGATAAAAAAGTAAGCCATGATATGCAGGTCTTAAAGCAAAAATTAAATAATAAATATGCACTAACTAAAAATCAAGATATAAGCTAGTTTAGAGGCTGTTAATAACTTTTTAAGCACATCAATTCATAGAATTTATACAAAATGAAGTATTTTGGTAGTACTCAAAATAACTCATTTATTTGCTATGAATTCATTTTGCACACCATTCTTTCAAGAATTGGAGCGGGACTTTGTATTACTCAAAAGTTCTGAATCCAACACGATTGTTGGGTACCAAAAAATTATTTATTTTTTAGAAAAGAAGCTAAAGCTACTCAACAAATGGTTGAAGAATTATTCTTTTAAATGTGAAAAGAATGAGATCTATTTCTTTAAAGAATTAAAACCTTCTTTAATTTCTAAAATACTGTTTTATCAAAATATTTTAAAGATTGAATCTACGTTACCTCCTGGTAAAAAAGCAAAAAGGAAACATTATATCAGAGCCATAAATAAGCTAACAGAAGTAACCAGAGAAAATCGTGATTTTTATGAGTATTACAGATCAAGAGCAACGTATAATGACCACAAATATTTTGTAAGAAGACCCTATAAAGATATTTTAAGAGACGATCCAATGCAGTTATTTTTCGATTCTAAAATATCCACATCTCACGAATATCAAGTAGCAATATTAATAGGCTCAGATATGCTAGTAAATTATTTAGAACGTAAAATTGATGAAATAAATGATAAAAATGGAGCAGCGAATTTTAGAGCCCCAATGAACTATACTTGGTCTGGTTCAAAAATAGATTTAGTCGAATTGATTTATGCACTAAAACATGCTGGACTCATTAATAACGGAAATACAGAAGTAAAAGAATTAGCAACACATTTAGGTAAGGTTTTTAATATTGAATTAGAAGATAATATCTATAGAATTTATCAAGACATCAAATCTCGCAAAACGGTTAGAACTAAATTCTTAAATAAATTAGCAGACAACCTCAACCAGAAGTTAAACGAAGAAGATCTATAAAGCCCAACTTGGGACAACTGTGGTTTTCAATATAAAAAGGGTGCTTTTCTAAATCTTCAATGAGGATTTGAATTCAATTGAAATCTGTTTTAAAAATTTACATTCAATAATAATAGTCGTTTACAACCTTTTAGTAAAAAATCACACCCACCTTACGAATACCTTGTGAATAGAAACAATCCAATTGCAGTTGATTTGTAGTAGAACAATTTATTCTAATTTAAAACAAATCAATATGCATCTAAACTTAAAAAATCTATTCCCAGAAACTGAAAATCTAGACATTCTAAAACACCAACAAGTAACAAGATTAGACTTGTTAAATGCATTGAATTTTCTAATCAAGGAAATCAATACCAGTAAAAAAGAAGAGCAACCAAAAAAATGGTTAAAGTCTTCAGAAGTAAAAGCTTTGTTAAGAATTTCTCCAGGAACATTACAAAACCTGCGTATCAATAGCACCTTAACCTATACCAAAATAGGCGGAATTATTTTCTACTCTTATCAAGAAATTTTAAAAGTAATGGAACAAAACAAAGTAAACAGAAATACAAATGAGTAACATGAATTATATAAAACACCTAACAGGTTTCTTTGATAAAGTCATCAACGATCATACCTTAAATCCAACACATATCAGTTTGTACATTGCTTTGTTTCAATTCTGGAACTGCAACCGATTCAGAAACCCTATCAGTATTTCTAGAGATGAAGTAATGCGCATAAGCAAAATCAGCTCAAAAGCCACCTATCACAAATGCTTAAAAAATTTACATGCATTAGGGTATTTAAGATACGAACCATCTTACAATCCTTATAAAGGGAGTATGGTGTATATGTTTAATTTTTCTGAAAACTTAAAGCCCAAAAAGAAATCATGTAATAAACAAGTAAAAGACAAGCAGCAAACAAGTAACCTACCAACTAATGAACAAGCAGAAGTATCTTATATAAACAATACAAATAGTACAAACACTATAAATAAATTAAAAGAAGAAGAGCAATCACAAAATTCTGATGTCGAAAATTTAGAAGAGGTCTCAAAACAAAAAAAGTTGCGCAAAAAAAATAAAAGTAACGAATGTCATCTCGAGCAAGGTCGAGAGATCTCAAATAAAATTCCTAAAGTTGAAGAAGTCATAAAATACTTCCAGGAACAAAACTTTCCAGAAATCGAAGCCAACAAATTTTACAATTACTTTTCCAGTAACGGATGGTTAGTAGGAGGAAAGACTCCAATGAAAAATTGGAAAGCTGCCGCAAAAAACTGGATGCTCAATAGTTTAAAATACAACGGAAATAATAACAAATCAAAAACATCCATTCAACCAAAAAACCTCAACACAGCAATTGATAAAGATTACTCAGAACCACTTTGACGCTTGCGTCATCCTGAACTGGTTTCAGGATCTCATATTTCGAACATCACCACCAAGAATGAAGCAATTTTATAAAACAAATCATATTAAAAACGACCTATTTTATTTTTAGTAAGAATTCAAGTTTTATGAAACGGTCAGAATCTTAAAACCGACATAGGATTTGTAAACGAACGTCAATGGTTTGAAAATGCTGTAAAAATAAAAGCTGTTTGAGCGTAGCGAGTTCTTTTATTTTAGGCATTAAAAACGTAATTGACCGTTGAAAATCCAAGTCTAGATTTTTTTGATACTTTTTTGATCAATGCAAAAAAGTATAGACACAAAAATAATTCATCATGATAAACTACCAAAACACCACAAACTGTTTAGAATCCAAAGGAAAACAACTATTTGGGAATCATTTCAAAATCTACGAAGAAGACAAAACCATAATATACAAATTGATAGCCTACAGTTTACAAGATAAAAAAATGGTAAAAAGATGCAATATCAATTTAGAAAAAGGAATTCTACTATCAGGCCCTGTAGGATGTGGCAAAACCACATTAATGACATTATTAAAATTCTTAGTTCCAAAAGACCAAAAATACTATGTAAAATCCTGTAGAGAAGTAAGTTTCGAATTCATAAAAGAAGGCTACGACGTGATACACAAATACAGCAAACCAATATTGCATCAAAAAAAAGCAGGCATCATTTGTTTTGATGATCTAGGTACTGAAAGCAATCTAAAATATTACGGAAACGAATGCAATGTAATGGGAGAAATTTTACTTTCACGTTACGATGGATTTTGTCACCCTGAGCGCAGTCGAAGGATATTAACTCATTTAACAACCAATCTCTCAGCTTCAGAACTAGAACAATGTTACGGCAACAGAATCAGAAGCCGATTAAGAGAATCATTTAACTTAATAGCCTTTAATAACAATTCAAAAGACAAAAGAAGATAGAATTTTTGGATGTAAATTATAAAGAAGTAACAATCTAAAAAACGACATAGGATTTGTAAACGAGTGTCAATAGTTTGAAAATGGCGTAAAAATAAAAGCTGTTTGAGTGGAACGAGTTCTTTTCTTTTAGCTATTGAAAATTGATTTGACCGCCGAAGATGCAAGACTAGATTTTTTTGTTACTTTTTTGATCTATGCAAAAAAGTAAGAAGTAAAAAAAACAGAAAAGAGTAGAAATGCAAAACATAAACTACATAAAACACTTAAAAGGTGTATTCATTCAATTCTCAAAAGACAACAACCTCAATCCAATACACATAAGTCTATATATGGCATTATTCCAATTATGGAATATAAACCGATTTGCAGAGGTTTTTTATGTCAATAGAGAAGAAGTAATGCAGTATGCTAAAATAGGCTCAAAATCAACATATCATAGATGTGTTAAAGAATTAAATCATTGGAAATATCTCATTTATTTTCCCTCACACAATCCATACAAAGGCAGTAAAATCAAGATGCTCAAATTCGAGACAAGCTCTGGACAAGCTCTGGTACACAACCGTCCCAAAAGTGGGACAAGCAGTGGACAAGCATTGGTATCTAATATAAACATTAATAAACAATATATAAATTTTATTAAACTAGAGGCAATCGCAAAAGAAAAATTGATTTTAGAATTTTTTAAAAAAGAAAAATATCCAGAATTGGAAGTCAAAAAATTTTTCAATCATTACCAGGGAATTGGTTGTAAAGTTGGCGGAAAAACTACAATGGTCGATTGGCAAGCAACAGCCAAAAGTTGGATGCTAAAAACAGAGGAAATGAAACTGACACAAAAAGAAAAATCAAACAATTTTCAACATAACCATTTTCAAGACAACCTCCACACAAAACAAAATAAGAATTACGATGAGCCTCTGTAAAAGATTTAAATCATCAGTCAAAATCCAAATGTTATGAAACTAGAACCACATATTAAAATCGAAGGAACTTCAAAATTCCAAATAGGAGAAATTATAAACAACACCGTTCATTACGATTTTCAAAAAATTAAAACTTACCTCAACATCAAAGGGCATATTCTATTTGGTAAAAACTTCAAAATCTACAAAGAAGACGAAGAGTTAATATTTAAACTGTGCTCATACTTTATTCAAGACCATTACAGCTTTGCAAAATTGGGAATCGATACCAAAAAGGAATATTGTTGTCAGGCCCTGTAGGACGCGGAAAAACATCTCTAATGAAGTTATTAGTACACTTAGCACCTCACAAAACAAACTATGAAATATTTCCAACACGCAATATTGTTTTTAAATTTAACACATCGGGTTTTGAAGTTTTGGAAAAATACAATGAAACCAAAAACTATTGCTTTGATGATTTAGGTGTAGAACCAACAGGATCACATTATGCAAAAGAATGCAATGTGATGGGTGAAATTCTTTTATCACGTTACGACTTATTCCTGAAAAACAATACTAAAACTCACGCAACAACAAATCTCAACGCTCAAGAATTAGAAGAAAGATATGGCAATCGTGTTCGCTCAAGAATGAGAGAACTCTTCAATTTAATTGGGTTTGATAAAACCTGCAGAGACAAAAGAATTTAAAAAACAATCACACTAAATACCCATACATTTATTTTGACTCTTTTTGCTTTATTTCAGAAAAGCACTATGTATTATAATGGCATAAAGTATAAGCACTAGAACATAATTTTTGATAATAAAAGTCGATCAAAAAAAAGTAGGCATTATTTGTTTTGAATATCCTAGGTGCCGAGAGTAATCTAAAATATATTGGGTACGAATGAAATGTAATAGGAGAAAAAATACTAAGTCGTCACAATACTTTTACAATCCCAAAGCTTGTTCTCAGCTCGGTTAGGTGCACTTGATGTTCGGATTAGAATATCGAATAAAATGTATAACTAAGGAAAAAGAAAAATGAGCTTGCCTTTTGTAGGGTTTATTAAATAAAAAAGTATGATAACAAAAAAAGGCAGAAAATAGAACAATAACAAAAGTTACCACTTTTAATATTTTTACAATAGCTAAAGCAATAGAGTAAATAATATTTCCTTTAATTACTCGTATAATAAATACAACTTAAATTTAATCCACAGCATTAAATAGGTGGTTAAGTAATCTGTTTAAAGTTAATTAATAAGGATGAATTTATAAAAAATATGTATTGATTTACAATGCGTATTTTTTTTTGAATCTAAATTTGATATTTAAAATAACATTAAGATTTTGGACAACTACAGTGTAAGATATGCCTCCCATCCTCAGGCCGTGAAAAAGTATGATAATCAAGAATTGAGAGATAAACATTCTTAAATTTATTATAGAGAAATATTTAACTTATTATTTTTCAACTTTTTATACTTTATATTGATTGTTTTCTCAATTTTACTTTTTATGTCTTTAAAATTGTTTACAATTTTAAGACTATAACTTGATTGTATGAGATAAAATTGGGTAAAAGATCTTTAACGCATTAATACCAGTATAAAAAGAAAAAGACTACCAAGTAAAGGGCAGTCTTTTTCAAAATTAACTCAAATTAAAGAGTTTTTGTAAATCAACAAAATATTAACAACTAATAGGTTAATCTATCTCATCATTAGTTAGTATTTCATTTGGAGGTAAACTCCAGTAAATTAAAGAAGGTGTTATTCCTTTAGATTGTTGAATAAGGTCAAAGCGATTTTTCCTAACCAAGTCGTACCACCTTTTACCCTCAAGCATAAATTCGTAACCACGTTCTCTTAATGTAATATCATCAAAATCTGCCTTAGACAAACCTAATGGTAAATCTGCAGTAGCATTTGGTGTATATGGATCTAGCCCAAACCCTCTTCTTCTTACTCTGTTAATAGCTTCGTAAGCATCGTTAGTGGGGCCATTGTTCAGCATATTGTCAGCTTCAGCAAAAATTAGCAAGGCATCTGCATATCGCATTAGATAGAAATCATTACCCGCTGCGGTTTCTTCTATACCACTAGGATCTTTGAATTTTCCAAATGCATAATCGGCTATACCTTCTAAGTTAACAGGAACCATTTGTCCATTTACTTCTAATTCTGTATACAGATTCAAACTTTTCCTAGAATCATCATCATCCCAATTGGCAATTAAATCACAGTTACCTCTAGCTACTAGATTAAAAATTCCTCTTGCGGCCACACCTCCATCAACAGCAATATTTCCGGGACCTCTTGGAGCAATATAAGCAGGTAAAAAAGAACCAAACCCAACTGCTTCATGAAACTTTATTGAAAACACATCACTAGAATTAGTTGGCAAATTATGAGAAAAAATAACATTAAAGTCAGGTTCTAATTCATAACCATATGTAGCCTTATTGTCAATAACTTCTTTCGATTTATCTCTTGCGTTTTGCCAATCTTCTCTAGTAAGATAAACTTCTGCAAGAAAAAGTTTAGCTGCGCCAGACGTAGCTCTACCGGGCATGTCAGTTTTAGGAGATAAAACTTTTTCTGCGAATTTTAGATCGTCAATAATAACCTTATAAATATCTTCAATTTCGGCTAGTGGTGCATCCGCATCATCAGCTGATAATGTTGCCTCTGTTCTTAAAGGAACTTTACCCCATGATCGTACCACATAATAATAAATTATTCCTCTAACAAAACGAGCTTCGGCAATGGCATTTTCTTTCAAATCAGGGCCAATATCCGACGAATTTATACGATTAATTAATAGATTAGCTCTACCTATACATTGAAAAAAAGATCTCCATGTGGCACCAGCACTTTGCCTTTCAAATTGGTACTGTTCGAATGATGATAACCATGCTGCTCGCCTGTTCGCATAGTCTGCCTGAAGCTCATTACCCAATGTAAAAGTAGATTCCCACAATCTTCCACGACTTCTAGTCATGGGTTCATACATACCTGTAATTGCGGCTTCTAAGGTGTCTTCGTTAAGATTTTCATAGCTTATTAAACTTGGTGGATCTTCCGTCAATAAATCGTCGCATGATGAAAAACTAATCATGGTTAGTAGTAGTACTAATATATAAATTGATTTCATATTTCTATTTTTTTTATTCATAATTCTATAAATTTTACGTTTAGAAAGTAACATTCATACCTAATGTTACCATTTTTGTACTTGGATAAGCTCCATAATCGAAACCTTGTCTTAAATCATTTCCGCCAAAGGTATTAACTTCAGGATCGTAACCAGTGTATTTAGTAAAGGTTAATAAATTCTGTCCGCTCACATATAAATCAAGCGCATTTATTGGACCCTCAGAAAAAGAGAATTGATAGTTTACCTTAATGTTTTTTAATCTTAAGTAAGATCCGTCTTCTAAAAATTGATCACTTGCACTAGTCATAAGGTCTCTAGTCTGAGTACTTGGATTTGGAAAATAATCATATATATTTCTGATTTTATTTGACTCAACATCGGGTACAGCAAGCGCACTGGCTACCAAATTGTTAAAAATACTGCCACCATAAGATCCCTGCCAGTTCATAACTAAAGAGAGTTGTTTATACCTTCCTTGAATGTTTAAACCATATATAAAATCGGGCAAACTGTTTCCAACAATTTGACGATCCTCTCCATCGGGAACACCATTATCATTAATGTCTTCATATAAAGGATCTCCGTTGGAATCAAATCCTAAAAATTTAACCAGGTAGAAAGATGAAAGACTTTCTCCTTCACGTATTAATGCTACCCCTCCTTTACTTTCCAATAAAATGTCTTCACCATCACTAGTTCGTAATACTTCATTCGTATTTCTTGAGATATTAAAATCAAAATCAAATTCTATATCAGATGTAATATTGGTTGTAGCACCTAATACCAATTCAATCCCTGAGTTTTTTATTTTACCAACATTATCAAGTAATTGCGAGAAACCACTACTTGGAGATAAAGATACAAATGATATCAGGTCGTCAGTAATCTTGTTATAATAATCAAAGCCCAGTCTGTATTTGCCTTGTAAAACACTAAAATCAATACCAATATTGGTTTGTGTTGTAGTTTCCCATGTTATATCAGGGCTAGGTAAATTAGGAGCCAAAGCTGGTAATAAAGAGGTTCCAGATCCTTGTGGTGTAGAAACAATACCTGCTATGGTGAGTGAGGTATAAGGGTTAATGGCTTGGTTTCCTGACTGTCCCCAACTTGCGCGAAGTTTAAGGTTGTCAATAAATGAAACATCTTTTAAGAACTCTTCGTTTGAGATGCGCCAAGCCCCTGAGACTGAAGGGAAAACAGCATATTTATTTCCATCGCCAAAACGCGATGATCCGTCACGCCTTACACTACCCGAAAAAAGGTACTTACCAGAAACACTTAGGTCTGCTCTTAAAAACTGTGAGACCAAAACACTTTTTGTATTGTTTGTCATTGGAGGGTTAATAGAATAGGCTGCTTGAATAGCGTTATTCCCCAAATCATCAGTTGGTAATCCTGCTGCAGATATGCCAGTTAACCAGATTTTATCTTCTTGTAAAGAAACGCCTGCGGTAGCGCTAAGTTTAATATTATCAGTAAGGTCTTTGTTGAACTCAAAATAGTTCTCTACTAAAACACTCAATTGTTCTCTTGTATTTAATCCTATGGTCTGAGCTCCTAGATTAGGTAATGTACTTGGAAAATATGTATCAGTTCTACGATTTATATAATCAATACCAGTCCTTGTTTTATTTGTCAAGCCATCCATCAATTTAATACTAAGGTCTATTCCAGATAAGACTCTACTTGTTGTATTACGATCAGTAACATCTAAGAACGCATAAGGGTTTTCAATCTCAGATCCACTAAATCCAAATGGTGCAATATTAGCAAATCCACCATTTTCATTAAATGGTTCAACATTAGGATATGCATTTAAAACTGATCCTACTCCATTTTTACCACCTGTACGAGAATTAGTGCCATCATAAGCCACAAATCCATTTTGAGTTGAGCGGGATACATTTATTCTACCGGTAACATCAACCTTATCGCTAATTTTGCTACTAAGGTTCATACGCATTGAGTATCTATTAAAATCAGTATTCTTTGCAATACCATCTTGACTTAAGTAGCTGGCAGACATAAAATATTTTGTTTTTTCGGTACCACCAGAAACTGTTAAATCATGAGATTGTTGAATGGCCTGACGGTATATTTCGTCATGCCAATCGATATTAGCACCCCCAAATTGATTAAGATCACCGGTTACCGCTGCAATTTCTGAAGGTGTGAAAACAGAATTTGAATTGTTGTAATAATTTGTAACATATTGTTCAAATTCACTCCCAGACATCATCTCAACTTTATTTCTTAAAGTCTGCACACCAGCATAAGTGTTATATGTTATTTTTGGAGCACCACTTTTACCAGATTTTGTTGTAATCAAAACAACGCCATTAGCAGCTCTTGACCCATAAATTGCAGTAGCTGCAGCATCTTTAAGTACCTCTATAGAAGCAATATCGTTAGGATTTATTGTAGATAAAGCATTCGTATTATTGTTTGTGTCAGAATTTACAATTGGAAAACCATCAATAACATATAAAGGATCTGTACCACCAGAAAAAGATGATGTTCCTCTAACTTTAATACTCATTCCTGCACCTGGTTGTCCAGAACTTTGAATAACCTGCACACCTGCAAGTCTTCCTTGAATCCCTTGTTCTATACTAGTTGTTGCCTGATCTACAAATACATCATCGTCTAAGGAGGACACAGATCCTGTTAAATCAGCCCTTCTTTTAGTACCATAACCAACAATAACAATTTCATCTAAGGATTGAGAATTGGCCTCTAAGGTAACATTAATTGTATTTTCATTTCCTACAGTAACTTCTTTTGATAAGTACCCTATGTAAGAAAAAATTAAAACATCAGCTTTTTTAGCAACTATTTTATAGTTCCCATCAAAATCTGTTGTTGTTCCATTGGTTGTGTTTTTGATAAGCACTGAAGCACCCGGTAAAGGAATACCATTCGAATCAATAACAGTACCTTTAATTTCATTATCTTGTATTACTGTGTTAAATTCAGTGTCTGAAGAAAATGAATTGGTAATTTTGTTAGCATTACCCTCAAAAGCAAAAACTTTTGGTAAGCATAATAAAAATAAAACCCATGAAAAAGTCGTTTTTAACTTGGAAGAGTAATGTGATTTCTTCATTGAATTTTTAGGAAAATAATACCTTAATTTTTTCATAATTTATAATTATTTAGTTAATTATTTGCAATAGATAAAAAAAAATTTAGAAATTTGTGTTCATATGTTCATAAATTTTAAATAATAGTTTTTACCCTCTAAAGTGGTGTTAATTTATTTTAGGTAGAAGTGAGAATTTTATGATTAGCACTATGATTTCATTTTAAAAAAAAATTACACTAGTTAGTTATTTTTTTTAGTGCTCATTAGTTTTGATAAGCATTAATAGTAGGGTTTAGCTCAATGTTAAGTTATCAAATTACAAAAAAAAGTAAATAGGTATATGTATGCTTTACGGTTGGTGCAGTAGGACGAATTTATAAAAAATATGTATTGATTTACAATACGTATTTTTTTTTTGAATCTAAGTTTGATGCTTAAAATAAAATTAAGATTATGGACAATTACAGTGTAAGATATGCCTCCCATCCTCAAGCCGTAAAAAAGTATGATACTCAAGAATTGAGAGAAGAATTTTTAATAGACAACCTCATGTCAGAAGATGAATTGGTTATGGTGTACACACATTATGACAGGTACATCGCAGGTTCTGCAGTACCCGTAAAAAAATCAATAAAATTAGAAACAATAGACCCATTAAAAGCTGACTATTTTTTAGAAAGAAGAGAATTGGGTATTATAAATGTTGGAGGAGATGGTGTTGTAGAGGTTGACGGAGAAGTGTACGAACTTACTTTAAAGGATGCGCTATATATAGGTAGAGGAGTAAAAGAAGTTGTATTTAAAAGTAATAATGAAAACAACCCAGCAAAATTTTATATAAATTCTGCACCTGCTCACAAAGCGTTTCCAACAAAAAAAGTAAGTAAAGCAGATGCAAATAAAATTGAGTTAGGTTCTTTAGAAACGGCAAATCATCGCACAGTAAACCAACAAATTATTGGAGGTATAGTTGAAACTTGCCAACTTCAAATGGGTATGACTGAACTTAAAACAGGTAGTGTTTGGAATACGATGCCTGCCCACGTTCATGATCGTAGAATGGAAATTTATTATTATTTAGATATTCCTCAAGATCAAGCGGTTTGCCATTTTATGGGGCAACCACAAGAAACGCGTCATATATGGATGCAAAATCATCAAGCAGTAATTTCTCCACCATGGTCTATACATAGTGGTTCTGGAACTTCAAATTATACCTTTATTTGGGGTATGGCAGGTGAAAATTTAGATTATGGAGATATGGATGTTTGTAAAATTAATGAACTAAGATAAAAGGAAAAAGATGAAAAATTTATTTGATTTAACAGGTAAAAGAGCCTTAGTTACAGGTGCTGTTCATGGTTTAGGAATGGCAATGGCAAAAGGGTTGGGACACGCAGGAGCAGAATTGATAGTGAACAATCATACACAAGATATGCTTGACACTGCAAAAAGTGAATATGAAAGCGAAGGTCTTAAAGTAAACACTTATGTGTTTGATGTTACGGATGACGAAGCTGTAAAAAAACATATCGATTTAATTGAGAAAGAAGTTGGTCCAATAGATATTTTAATTAATAATGCAGGTATTATTAAAAGAACTCCTATGGAGGAAATGGAAGCTGCTGATTATAGAGCGGTTATCGATGTGAATTTAGTTGGACCATTTATTGTGTCTAAATATGTGGGGCAAAAAATGATAACAAGACGTGCTGGAAAAATAATTAATATCAACTCTATGATGAGCGAGTTGGGTAGAAATACAGTTTCTGCTTATGCTGCATCAAAAGGAGGGTTAAAAATGTTAACTAAAAATATGGCTACAGAATGGGCCAAATACAATATTCAAACAAATGGAATTGGTCCTGGGTATTTTGCAACTTCACAAACAGCACCTATACGTGTTGGAGGACATCCTTTTAACGAATTTATAATCAGTAGAACACCTGCTGCACGTTGGGGAGATCCAGAAGATTTAGTTGGAGCCACAGTTTTTTTAGCCTCAAAAGCAAGTGACTTTGTAAATGGTCAAATTATTTATGTTGATGGTGGAATACTCGCAACTATTGGTAAACCAGCAAACGAAGATTAACATGAAAATAGCATCTAGAGTTGTTTTTCTTTTTTTTTGCTTTTTGTGTTTTAATTGTAAAACTGAATCTAAGCAAGTTATTGTAGTAAAAAATACGCTGGATATACCTCGGAGTTTTGAAACTGTTGAAATTAAAGTGTCTGATATTACTTTAACAGACGATGTAAGTATTGAAAATATAGCTGTTGTTGATGTTCAAACGAATGAAGTATTAGTATCCCAATTAGTGGATAGCAATCAAGATGGCATTTCAGATCTCTTATTATTTCAGCCAAAGATTGAAGCAAATACAGAAAAAAAATATAAGCTAACCCAAATAGATGCGGGTAAACGCCCAAAAACTATTGACTATTGTTATTCTAGATTTGTACCAGAAAGAACCGATGATTACGCTTGGGAAAATAATAGAGTAGCTTTTAGAACTTTTGGACCAGTAGCTCAAAAAATGGTAGAAGATGGTGTAAAAGGAGGTACACTATCTAGCGGTATTGATGCGTGGTTAAAACGTGTAGATTATCCAATTATCAACAAATGGTATAAAAAATATCTTAAAGACAGCAATGCTTATCATAAAGATACTGGAGAAGGATTGGATAATTTTCATGTTGGTAGAAGTAGAGGTGTTGGTGGAATAGCCTACAAAAAGGATAGTATATTTTATATTTCTAAAAATTTCATTAGTTACAAAACATTAACCAATGGGCCTTTAAGAACAAGTTTTATTCTTAATTATGAGGTATGGGATGCCAATGGAACTAAAATAAAAGAATCTAAAAAAATAAGTTTAGATTATGGAAACAACCTTTCAAGATTTGAGGTTTCCATAGAAGGTGTTGATACTATTTCTGCGGGTCTAACTTTGCACGAAAAAGACGGTGTGGTTTCATCCCACAAAGGAGAAACTTGGCTAAATTATTGGCAACCTCATGCAGATTCTAAACTTGGTACTGCAATTGTAGCTTCCCCAGTTTACTTTATCGAATCTGAAAAGTATGATACTGAAGCCAAAGATTTAAGTCATGTATTTTCACATCTTAAAGTCATCAATGGAAAAACAATCTACTATGCTGGTTTTGCTTGGCAAAAAACGGGTCAATTTAAAAATCAAAACGAATGGCAAGAATATTTAAGAGCATTTGCTAAAAAAATAGAGTACCCATTACAAATTCAATTATTAAAACCATAAATAATGAGTAATATAGATTTGTTTGATATCAAAGAAAAAGTCATTGTAATTACGGGTGGGGCAGGAGCATTAGGGGGCAGTATGGCTTCTTATTTGCTTAGTAAAGGAGCAAAAATTGCTATTCTAGACTTGTATAAAGAAAGTGTTCAAAATAAAGTTTTAGAATTAAAAAAGGCAGGAGGAGAGGTAATAGGGCTTTCTGGAAGTGTTTTAGATGAAAGCGATCTTGAAAAGGCGAAATCTATAACGCTTGAAAAATTTGGTAAAATAGATGTACTTATCAATGCAGCTGGTGGTAATATGCCTGGAGCAACAATAGGTGTTGATCAGACTATTTTTGATCTTAAAATGGAAGATTTTAGAAAAGTGTCTGAATTAAATTTAGACGGCTCAGTCCTTCCTTCACTAGTGTTCGGGAAAGAAATTGCCAACCAAGGTTCTGGAAGTATTATTAATATTTCATCAATGACCGCAAGTAGAGCTATAACCAGAGTTGTAGGTTATTCAGCATCCAAAGCAGCTATTGATATTTTTACTAAGTGGATGGCAACAGAAATGGCTTTAAAATTTAATGATAAAATTCGTGTAAATGCCATAGCGCCTGGATTTTTTATTGGAAATCAAAATCGTGCTTTATTAACCAATGACGATGGAAGCTATACGGAAAGAGGCCATGTAATTATTCAAAATACACCTATGAAACGCTTTGGTAATGCAGACGAGTTAAATGGAACGATCCACTGGTTAATTAGTGATGCAGCATCTTTTGTAACAGGCACAATCACACCAATAGATGGCGGATTTAGTGCCTTTAGCGGAGTTTAAAAGATAAAAAATGAAAGAAACATTTAGATGGTTTGGAAGCTCAGATTCCGTATCATTATCAGATATAAAACAAGCAGGTGCCAAAGGGGTAGTTACTGCTTTACACCATATCTCTAATGGTGAAATTTGGGAAATCCAAGAAATTCAAAAGGTAAAAAATACAATTGAAAATGCAGGTTTAAAATGGTCATTTATTGAGAGCATTCCCATCCACGAAAATATCAAATTAAGACAAGGAGATTACCTGCAACGTATTGAAAACTATAAGCAGAGTTTAAAGAATATTGCACATTGTGGTATTAAAAATGTGTGTTACAATTTTATGCCAGTTTTAGATTGGACACGTACCCATTTATTTTGGAAGTTAGAGGATGGTAGTACAGCCTTGCGATTCGATAAGGTTGAAATGGC
>P_2C_Liq_1_UnCtyDRAFT_1000519_pt1 | contig 16575 bp, 14 predicted proteins | sample Pon2CUnioCityCA_2_FD_10234 | JGI IMG/M metagenome (IMG submission 10234) | reverse complement strand
CGGCGGCTTTGTAGCCCCCGCCGCCGCAACCGACGAGAAGGACAAGGGAGGCCAGGGCAAAAAACTTGGTCATAGGGACTGCTCTCATTGGGGCATTGGCGCCCGCGTTTGTGCGATAATGGCGGAAGTGGCGTAGATTTTCAATGACATCTCGGTGATCAAACCGCGCTTTTGCTGCGCCAAATTGCCCGTGGGTGGTGTTGTGGTTGGAGGTGTCGGGTTTGGGCATTATTGGTAAAGAGGGCGCTGAGTTGGAATTCATTTACAGCTTTCAACTATTGGTTGACTGTGTTGGGCGATTTGAAGCAGTCTTGTGGTTTGTTGAGTAGTAGGATTTACCCATGAAGTACCTTGAGCCTTTTGCGAATAATCCGAACACTCCAAGGCTCATTCCAAACTCCAAACAGCCTGAGCGAAAGCTTCTGTCGGTTTTCTTGGCCTTGCTCGGAATGTCGGTAAGTGCGCGAGAAACTATTTTGAAAAATTGCGGCTATAACAGCGGTAGAAGCTGTTCGTTTCAAAGCGCGATGGAAGTTTCGTTCAAGAGTTCGATGGTTTCGGACGTTAGGCCTGATGGCTTGATTGTCTGCACTCGTGGAAAAGCGCAGTGGGCGGCCTTTGTTGAGGCAAAGGCTGAAAAAAATGCAATCCGATCTGACCAGATTCATAGCTACTTAGACTTGGCTAAACAGACGGGTGTTGGAGCCGTCATCACGATTTCCAATGAGTTTGCCCGAACACCAGACTCGCCACCCTATCACTTGGATGCGAAGAAAACTCGCAACACAAACGTGTTTCATTTTGCTTGGGCAGACATCAGGACTAGTTTGGAGATGTTACGCGTCCACGGTGGACTGGAAGCGGTTGAGCTGGCGCTTGTTAAAGAATGTCTCGATTTTTTTTGGGACGAACGTTCTGGTGTGGCGACTTATGATGCAATGCCAGAGGTCTGGCCTGCCTTTGTTGAGGCGGCATCAACAACTCTAGGCTTCAACGCAAATGTGAAAGGGCTGACTGAAGTAGTTTACGGCTGGCAGCAGGAACGGCGTGATTTATGCTCTAAGTTGATTCACTTTTCAGGTGTAGAGGTTGAGCTTAGGCATGTTGCTGGCGTGCGGGCGGATGATGCAGCACGCACCAAGGTCGATAGACAGATGTTAGCGGATGATTACACGATGTCGGCGCACTATCACTTCAAAGCCCAAAAGCTGACGGCTGAAGTTTTGCTAGATTTGCGTGCTTGCCGAATGACTGCAGGGCTCGATATTCCATTACCTGAAAACAAAGGTGCGAAAGCAACTGTTGCGTGGCTTGCGAAGGTGCTTGGAGGTCAGCCTTTGGCCGACGCTAGTATCTGCATTGATTGGCCTGGGCGCGGTGTCAGTAGCTTGCTCACTGTTGACGCCTTTTTGCGTGAACCTGAGTACTATGTGGAGGGGCAAAAACTACCTCCCAAAGGAGTGAAGCTTATGGTCTCACGGCACGGTGTACGAACATTTAAAAGCCGTAAGAAAGTCATTTCGGATGTTGAGGCAATGGTGTTGGAACTGGTCAGTTATGCGCGAGACAATGCTTGGGTATGAGTTCACAACCCACCTTGACCAAACCCTAAATCCACATCATATCCCAATCCATGACAGACCTAGCTCACATACGCAATTTTTCGATCGTGGCGCATATTGACCACGGGAAATCCACGCTGGCTGACCGGCTTATTCAGGAGACGAATACAGTCGCTCTTCGGGATATGAAGGAGCAGATGCTCGATGCCATGGATATCGAGCGGGAGCGCGGGATTACCATCAAGGCCAATACGGTGCGGATCGAGTATACGGCGCAGAACGGGGAGAACTATGTTCTCAACCTGATTGACACGCCCGGCCATGTCGACTTTGCCTATGAGGTCTCCCGCTCGATGCGTGCGGTTGAGGGCTCTTTGCTGGTTGTGGACTCCACCCAAGGTGTTGAGGCCCAGACGCTGGCAAACGTCTATCAGGCGATTGACGCGGATCACGAGATTGTCCCTGTGCTCAACAAGATCGACTTGCCCGCGAGCGAATGTGACCGTGTGGCCGAGCAGATCGAAGATGTGATCGGGATTGACGCCTCTGGCGCGATCAGGGTTTCGGCCAAGACAGGTGTTGGCATCAAAGAGACGCTTGAGGCCGTGGTGAGCCTTTTGCCCGCGCCCAAAGGGGACCGCGACGCGCCGCTCAAGGCCATGCTCGTGGACAGCTGGTATGACAGCTACCTTGGCGTGATTGTTCTTGTGCGGATTATGGATGGGGTGCTCAAGAAGGGCGACACCATCACGATGATGCAGAACGGCTCAAAGCACCATGTCGACCGTATTGGCGTGTTTCGCCCTGCTATGGACCCTGTGGCCGAGCTTGGGCCAGGGGAGATCGGCTTTCTGACGGCCTCGATCAAACAGGTGCGCGACACTAAGGTGGGCGACACGATCACCCACGACAAGCGCCCCACAGACAAAGCGCTGCCCGGCTTTAAGCCGTTCTGTGCCTGTGGTTTTCTGTGGTCTCTTCCCTGTGGATTCAGCCGAGTTTGAAGACCTGCGCGATGCGATTGAAAAGCTGGCGCTCAATGATGCGAGCTTCAGCTACGAGATGGAAACATCTGCGGCGCTGGGCTTTGGCTTTCGCTGCGGCTTTCTCGGGCTGCTGCACCTTGAGGTGATCCGCGACCGTATCGAGCGCGAGTATGACATCGAGCTGATCACGACCGCGCCGAGCGTGATTTACCATGTTTACCTCAAAGACGGCACGATGCTGGAGCTGCACAACCCAGCAGATATGCCTGACTTGTCTGTGGTGGATCACCTTGAAGAGCCGCGCATCAAAGCGACCATTCTGGTGCCCGATGAGTACCTTGGCGATGTGCTCAAGCTCTGCCAGGACCGCCGCGGTATTCAGGAAGACCTGACCTATGCAGGCAGCCGCGCGATGGTTGTCTATGACTTGCCGCTCAACGAGGTGGTGTTTGACTTTTATGACCGCCTGAAGAGCGTGACCAAAGGCTACGCGAGCTTTGACTACCAGATGCTGGGCTACCGCGAGGATTACCTTGTGAAGATGTCCATTCTGGTCAACGACGAGCCTGTGGACGCCTTGAGCACCATGGTGCACCGTGACCGCGCCGACATGCGCGGACGCGCGATGGTGGAGAAGCTCAAAGACCTGATCCCGCGCCATATGTTCAAAATCCCGATTCAGGCGGCAATTGGCGGCAAGGTGATTGCCCGCGAAACGCTGTCTGCGATGCGTAAAGACGTAACGGCGAAGTGCTATGGCGGCGACGCCTCACGCAAGCGCAAGCTGCTCGACAAGCAGAAAGCCGGTAAGAAGAAAATGCGCCAGTTCGGGAAAGTAGATATCCCGCAGGAAGCGTTTATTTCGGCGCTGAAGATGGATGGTTAGTTGGTAAATTTTGTTAGGCCTCTTTATACTACAAGCAAAATACGAGCGTCTGGGAAGCGGATTGTAAAAGGCCGTTCTACTAATGAAGATAGTCTTGTTTTGGAGAACTTTCGAGGTTCACATGCTTACGTTCTGAACACATTTCAGGCAAATATTAGGAATCATGCCAAGGGTAAAGCTACATCCGTTGGGCAACGGCTCAAGCGCCGAAATACAATCTTGGACAAATTGGTAAGAGAACCGAATATGCCTCTCTCGGCTATGCACGATATTGCCGGTTGTCGTATGATATTTGATGACCTAGTCACATTAAACGAAGTTCGAGAGTCGATGCATGATGCGAGATGGCGCCATCGATTGACACATGAAACAACGAAGTATGACTATATCTCCAAGCCAAAACCCACGGGTTATAGAGGCATCCATGATGTCTATGAATATGCTGTAAACTCGATTGGTGGAAAGCCTTGGAACGGTCTCAAAGTAGAAATTCAATACCGGACTTTACCACAACATGCATGGGCGACAGCGGTCGAAGTTGCGGATTTAATTACGTCTAATAGAATTAAATTTGCGGATGCTCAGCAACACTATGTTAGGTATTTTCAGCTAGCTAGTGAGATTATATCAAGAACGTCTGAATCTCAAAAAAGTTGTTGTCGTGAGATGTCTGACGCAGCTCTAAAAGATGAATTTCAGGGAGCTGATCGTCGACTGGGTTTATTGCAGACCTTTGACAACCTAAGAGGCACGTCGGAACGTGGCCTCAAGTTTAAAAGAAATACGCTTCTTATTTTTCGATTTGATGTGGGGGAGAATGAAGATTCTCTGCAAGTTTTGACGTATGAGAACGTCAACAGGGCCATCGAAGCCTATGATGAGTTAGAGAAAAAATACGGAGAAACTGCTGATATTGTTTTGGTTCGAGGCGAGAGCGAAGCGAATATCAGAGACGCATTTAGAAACTATTTCTCCGATGCGAGGGCATTTGTAGACCTAATGCAGCATGGTTTAAACGTATTGTAGCATCGTGCGCTTTTCGCCCACCCCTCGGTTCGGGCGCGTGCAAAAGTTTCAATGTCAGAACACGGCTATAGGCCACCCGCGGTTTGGCGTAGGGTGGGTGGAACCCACCTTTCCGCCTTTTGCGTGGTGGGTTTGCACCCACCCTACGGGTTGGCTGATCTTGCTCACGCGGACTTAGGGCCGTAGGCCGCCGCGCGGGTTGACCCATATCAATGCAGGTTGCCGCGTTTTGCGCGATGCTTTTGCTGTAACCGCAATGGGAGGTCTTCTTATGAACGTTGAACAGGCTAAAACCACGCTTCTGGCGCGTCGGGCTGAGCTTACGGCGCATCTCACCGAGGTGGAGCATCAGCTGGACGAGCCTGTGTCGCAAGACTGGGAAGACCGCTCTGCCGAGCGGCAGGGCGACGAGGTTCTGGAAGCCCTCGGCGCGCAGGAGTTGGCCGAGGTGCGCCAGATTGATGCGGCTTTGGTGCGTATCACAGAGGGCACCTATGGCGAATGTGCCAAATGTGGTGGCGAGATTGCTGCGGCGCGGCTTCAGTTGCTGCCTGCGACACCCCTTTGCGCAGCCTGTGCTGCGTAGCGACGGAAGCCGTGTGTGGCTGCGTATAAGCCTTGCGCGCGGTGTTTTGGAGAGACGGTTATGACATATTCACGGCCACAGATCATCTTGCATTGGGTGGTTTTTGTTTTGATAGCGGCGCAGTTTATCGGCCATGAGCCGATACGCGGGGCTTTTGACACTTGGATGAAGGGGGGCGAAATCGGTTTTTCGCCCATGGTCGCGGGGCATGTTGCGGGCGGGCTGCTTGTGCTTTTGTTTGCCCTTGTGCGGCTCGGACTGCGGCGCAAGCACGGTGTGCCGCCGTTGCCTGAGGGTCAGGGCGCGGCCACGCGGATGCTCGCGCATCTGACACATGGGGTGCTTTACGGGTTGATGATCTTGATGCCTGTGTCTGGCGCTGTGGCGTGGTTTGGCAGTAATGCGTTTGCAGCCTATGCCCACGGGGTGATGCGCTTCGCGATGCTGGGCTTTGTGGCGCTGCATGTGATTGGCGCGCTGTACCATCAGTTTGTACTCAAAGACGGTCTTATGGCGCGGATGAAGCGGTCGCGGTCACGCGTGACCTGACCCAGATCAAAGACGGCCTGTGCGGGCGCGCCTAGGGTCGCTTCAAATATCAGCCACGGAAAGGGACATTCATGCTCCGTATTGCGCTTATCTTTCACTTGTTTATCGGCACGACACTTGCAGGTGTGGCCATGGTGGCAGCCCTGACGATGGGCTATGACACGCTCCAGCCTGTTTTGTTGTCAGCGTTGCTGGGCTTTCTCGTGTCTCTTCCTGTCACATGGTATGTGGCCAAGGCGGTCTACGACAACAGCTGAAGACATTGCACGCGCGCGCCTGTAAGGCGGGGCGAAAAAAAAGAAAGATTGCCCTATGACTTGCCCGATGTGCGCCGCTGATGCGGAGTTGGTTGCTTTTGATGTCGAGGGCGGGCCTGTGGGCGCGTCTGTTGATCTGTGTGGTGTTTGTGCTGAGCAGATTGCGGGCGAGCCTGATGCCAACCATTGGCGCGGGCTGGCTTCGGCGATGTGGAGCGAGGATGTGGCGGTGCAGGTGCTCGCCGCGCGGATGCTCAAGCGGCTGGACGGCGAAGGCTGGGCGCGGGACTTGGCCGAGCAGCTCTATCTGGACGACGAAACGCAGGCTTGGGCCGATAATGTGGCTGCTGCGAGCAACCATAAAGATGCCAACGGCGCCCCTCTCGCGCAGGGCGATACGGTGGTGTTGATCAAGGATCTGCCTGTCAAAGGCGCGGGCTTTACGGCCAAGCGTGGCACGGCGGTGCGCGGGATCAGCCTTGTGGCGGAGAACCCCGAGCACATCGAGGGCCGTGTTGAAGGGCAGCGGATTGTTATTCTCACCCAATACGTGAAGAAGAAGTAAGCCGCTTTTCCCTTGGCGTGACCTTCGCTAAAGCTAGGTCAAAAGAGGGAGAACGCCATGAGCGACTATTTGTTTGATGTCCCGGAGGTCTTTGCGCTGGATGTGCAGGGCACGTCAGGGCTGTATCCTGTGCGGCGGATATTCTGTGTGGGGCGCAATTATGCGGCTCATGCCGCCGAGATGGGCAACGAGGTAGACCGCGAAGCGCCTTGGTATTTTACCAAGCAGGCGGCCCATGCTGTGAAGAGCGGCGCGGTGTTGCCCTATCCGCCCGGTACGGCGAACTACCATCACGAGATGGAGCTGGTGATGGCGCTTGGCGCGCCCGTGTTTCAGGCGGGCGAGGGCGAGGCGCAGGCGGCGATTTATGCTTATGGATCGGCGCTTGATATGACGCGGCGGGACCGCCAGCAAGACGGCAAGGACAACCGCAGGCCCTGGTCGCTTGGCAAGGATGTGGAGGGCTCTGCCGTGTTCGGGCCGCTCACACGCGCTGAGGCATTCGGCGCTGTGTCTGCCCAGCGGATTCATCTCGCGGTGAATGGCGAGATACGGCAGGATGCGTGCCTTGAAGAGATGGTCTGGAGTTGCGCAGAAATTGTCAGCCACTTGTCGCGCTATTACCATCTGGGCGCGGGGGATGTGATCCTGACAGGGACGCCTGCGGGCGTTGGGCCTGTCGTGGCGGGGGATACGATTGTTGGCGGGATTGACGGGCTGGCAGATGTAGAGCTGCGCCTGACGGCTGCCGGGTAAGCTGCACTGAAACATAAAAAGGGCGCGAAGTTGCCTTCGCGCCCTCTTGTTTGTGTGCTNTGGATTTACGCCAGATCGAAGCGGTCTGCGTTCATCACTTTTGTCCATGCGGCGACAAAGTCGGCGACGAACTTTTCTGCGTTGTCGTCCTGAGCGTAAAGCTCTGCATAGGCGCGCAGAATTGAGTTGGAACCGAAGACGAGATCAACGCGTGTTGCAGTCCATTTGGTTGCGCCCGTTGCCCGATCACGGATCTCATAGAGGCCCTTTTCTGTCGGGTTCCAAGTGTTGCCCATATCCGTCAGGTTGACGAAGAAATCGGTTGTCAACATACCTGCTCTGTCGGTGAAAACGCCATGCTTGCTGTTGCCATGGTTTGTTCCCATTGCACGCATACCCCCAACAAGAACAGCCATTTCCGGTGCTGTAAGCCCCATGAGCTGCGCTCGGTCGAGTAGCATTTCTTCGGGTGAGACCACATAGTCCTGCTTTTGCCAGTTGCGGAAGCCATCAGCCAGCGGCTCAAGCACATCAAAGCTCTCTGCATCTGTCATGTCGTCGGTGGCGTCTCCACGGCCTGGCGCAAACGGAACTTCGATATCGTATCCCGCTGCTTTTGCAGCTTGTTCAACACCCAGGTTGCCCGCGAGAACGATCACATCTGCAACGCTTGCGCCGGTTTCGGCTGCGATAGCTTCGAGCACCTCGAGTACACGTGCAAGGCGTGCTGGCTCGTTGCCGTCCCAGTCCTTTTGAGGGGCAAGACGGATGCGTGCACCATTGGCTCCGCCACGCATATCGGAGCCGCGGTATGTGCGAGCGCTGTCCCATGCGGTTGCGACCATTTCTTCAAGTGACAAGCCGCTTGCTGCGATTTTCGCTTTGACTGCGGCGACATCATAGCTTGTTGATCCCGCAGGGATCGGGTCTTGCCACACGAGGTCTTCCTGAGGCACTTCCGGGCCGAAATAGTTGGATTTTGGGCCCATGTCGCGGTGTGTGAGTTTGAACCATGCACGCGCGAAGGCGTCGTCAAACTCTTTGGGGTTGTTATAGAAACGCTCCGAGATTGCGCGATATTTCGGATCCATTTTCATAGCCATGTCGGCGTCGGTCATGATCGGATTGTAGCGAATAGAGGGATCTTCCACATCAACTGGCTTGTCTTCCTCTTTCATGTCGACGGGTTCCCACTGCCATGCGCCAGCCGGACTCTTCTTCAGTTCCCAGTCATGGTTCAGCAGAAGCTCGAAATACCCGTTGTCCCATTGGGTCGGGTGTGTCGTCCATGCGCCTTCGATACCGCTGGTAACCGTGTTGCGACCCACGCCACGTGAGGTGTGGTTGTTCCACCCAAGCCCTTGCTCATGGATATCGGCGGCCTCAGGCTCTGGACCCAAGAGAGAGGCGTCACCATTGCCGTGGCATTTGCCAACCGTATGGCCGCCTGCCGTCAGAGCGACGGTTTCTTCATCATCCATCGCCATACGTGCAAAAGTTTCGCGCACTTGCTCGGCGGTTTTCAACGGATCTGGGGTCCCGTTTACGCCTTCGGGGTTCACATAGATCAAACCCATTTGCACGGCCGCAAGAGGGTTTTCCATTGTCGCAGGGTTTTCCAAGTCACCGTAGCGAGAGTCTGAAGGTGCAAGCCATTCTTTCTCTGCGCCCCAATATGTATCAAGCTCAGGATGCCAGATGTCTTCGCGGCCAAATGAGAAGCCGAAGGTTTTGAAGCCCATGGACTCATACGCAACGTTTCCTGCCAGAAGGATAAGGTCTGCCCAGCTGATTTTGTTGCCGTATTTCTTTTTCACGGGCCAAAGAAGGCGGCGTGCTTTGTCGAGGTTGGCGTTGTCTGGCCAGCTGTTGAGCGGCGCAAAACGCTGGTTGCCTGTGCCGCCGCCGCCACGGCCATCTGCGAGACGGTAGGAGCCTGCAGCGTGCCATGCCATGCGCACCATCAGGCCGCCATAGTGGCCCCAATCGGCGGGCCACCAGTCTTGGCTGTCAGTCATAAGGGTCGTCAGGTCCTTCTTGAGGGCGTCTACGTCAAGCTTTTTCAGCTCTTCGCGATAGTTGAAGCTCGGCGCCATCGGGCTGGATTTGGAGTCATGCTGGTGCAAGATTTCAAGGTTCAGGGCGTTTGGCCACCACTCCATGTTTGAATTGCCCGAGGCTGTGTTGCCTCCGTGCATAACCGGGCATTTGCCTGCTGCGTTTCCGTCCATGGTCTGTATCTCCCTAAAAGTTGAGCGCGCTTGGCGCCGAATCTTACGTTTCCTGGAACAGGTCTAACTGAAAGTTACGATAGGAATAAGTTGCATTTTCTAATTGTTATTATAATTTATTCTTATGGCAAATATTACACTTAGGCAGTTGCGTTATTTTGAGGCTCTGGCGGGGCAGGGGCATTTTGGCCGTGCGGCGGAAGTCTGCTCGGTGTCGCAACCTGCCTTGTCGATGCAGATCAAAGAGCTGGAAGGCCAGCTTGGTATGGCGCTGTTTGAGCGGGCCGCACGACAGGTGCGTCTGACAGCTTTTGGCGAAGACTTTGCCCGCCATGCGCGCGATGTGTTGCGGGGCGCCGAAGCGCTGGAAGAAATGGCGCGTAAGGCGCAAGAGCAGTTTAGCGGGCGGCTCAGGCTCGGGGTTATCCCGACGATTGCCCCCTATCTTTTGCCCCGTGTCTTCAAGGCACTTGCGGCGCGCTACCCTCGGCTGGACATTCAGGTGCGCGAGACGCTGACCTCAAGGCTTGTGGCCGAGCTCGACGAAGGGCGGCTGGACACGGCGATCCTTGCTTTGCCTGTGTCGGAGCCGAGCTTTGAGGAGGTGACTTTGTTTGAGGAGCGCTTTGTGCTTGTGCGCCCCGAAGGCGAGGCGGGCCTGCCTGTGCCGAGTGCTGACAGCCTCAGCCAGATGCGGCTGCTTTTGCTGGAGGAAGGGCACTGCTTTCGTGATCAGGCGCTTTCGGTGTGTTCCATCCCGCAGGTGCGCCCGCGCGACGGGTTTGACGCGAGCTCTTTGTCGACACTGGTGCAGATGGTTGGCGCTGGAATGGGCGTGACGCTGATACCTGAAATGGCGGTGCCTGTTGAAACCCGCTCTGCGGCGGTTTCTTTGGCGCGGTTTGCTGCGCCTGAGCCAACACGCAGTGTCGGTATGGTGTGGCGCAAGAGCAGCCCGCTGATAGGCGAGTTGCGCGAGATGGCGACCGTTGTGCGTGCGGCGGCTGCGGAGGGGGCTTGAGGCGGGTGCGCCTTGGCGTGTCACGGTTTCTTGCCTTGTTCTTTCACTGGGGGGCATTTATTTCTTTGCCAGCAAAGAGCAGAGTGGCTTTTCACGAGGTGACCGAACGGCTGCGTGACGTCGGAAGTTGGCAATCAATGAATGTGATGATCAGTTTTTTCAGGGCGCGTATTGCGCTGATATCGTTCGGTTTTGCCTGTGTCTGCGGCCCTGTTTCTGCGTTTGACGCCAATTTGCAACTTTCGCCCGAGGTGGAGGCGCTCAAGGACGAGCTTTCGGCGGCCTCGCTTGTCTTGGCGGTGCGGCGCGAAGGTGTTGCAAGTGCGCAAGACATTCTGGCTGCCGCACAGGCAGATTATGGCCGATTGGTGAGCGCCCTTTACGAGCGTGGATACTATGGCCCCGTTGTCTCTATCAGAGTTGATGGTCGTGAAGCCGCGGATATCCCGCCGTTGGCCCGCTTGGGGCAGGTTGTCCGCGTCGACCTGCGTGTTGAGTCTGGGCGCGCTTTCAAGCTGGGGGTGGCAAAGATTGCACCGCTCGCGGAGGGAACGGCGGCGCCTGACCGGTTTCGCAGCGGTGCCGTCGCCGAGCTTTCGACCATTCGAGATGCCGCGCAGGCGGGCGTGGGCGGGTGGCGCGCGGTTGGATATGCCAAGGCGCGTGTGGCTCGAGAGAGAGTCGTAGCCAACCACGGGCGTGGCGAGCTTGATGTCGATCTCGGGATCGACACAGGCCCCCGTGTGCGCTTTGGGGCCCTTAACATCGAAGAGGGCAGCGCGGTGCGCCTCAACCGTATTCGCAAGATTGCTGGGGTTCCGACGGGTGAAATTTTTGACCCTGAAGCATTGGAGCGGGCTGCCACGCGTTTGCGCCGTACGGGTGTTTTTGCCTCTGTGGCACTGCGCGAGGCGGACACTGTGCGCGCGGATGGCACAATGGATGTAGAGCTTGCACTCGCCGATGCCAAACCGCGCCGCTATGGCTTCGGGGCGGAGTTGCACTCGGCGGAGGGGCTGACACTCTCTGGCTTCTGGTTGCATCGCAACCTGAGTGGCGGTGCCGAGCGCTTTCGGATTGAAGGCGAAGTTGCGGGGCTGCTGGGGGAGGATGACGAGCCTGACTATAGCCTCCAAGCCAGCCTCACACGGCCCTCGACACTGGAGAAAGACACCGACCTGAAGCTGCTGGCCGAGATCAGCCAGCTCGATGAGCCGCTTTATTTCTTGCGCCAAGGCAGTCTTGAAGTGGGCTTCAGCAAATATTACTCCGAAGCGCTCACGGGCGATACGGCGCTGATCTATGAATATAGTGATGCGCGGGTCGATACTGTGACCACGCTTTATTCCCACCTTATGCTGCGCATAGGCGCAACTTGGGATAGCCGCGACGACAAGTTGAACCCGACGCGCGGAACATTTCTGCGCGCGGAAGCGATGCCATATTACGGGCTGGGGGACTCGTCTTCTGGTGCGCGCGGATATCTGGACGCGCGTGCTTACCGCGGGCTTGGCGCTGATGAGACTGTCGTTCTGGCGGCGCGCTTTCAGCTTGGGACAGTTGGTGGCTCAGAGATTGACGAGACACCGCCTGATCTTTTGTTCCTCTCTGGCGGGAGCGGCACGGTGCGCGGCCATTCCTACCAGTCGCTTTTTGTGACCACGGGTGGGGTCGAGACGGGCGGGCGCGCTTTTGTTGGCCTGTCTGGGGAGGCGCGGGTGAAGCTCAATGACACGTTCTCTGCCGTTGGCTTTTATGACCTTGGTTATATCGGGGCGAACAGTGGCTATGATGGCTCGGGTGATTGGCACAGTGGCGCAGGCGTTGGGCTGCGCTATCAGACCGGGCTTGGGCCGATCAGGCTTGATCTGGCGGTGCCTGTTTCGGGGGAAAGTGACAACAGCTTTGAAGTCTATGTCGGCATTGGGCAGGCGTTTTGATGCGGCTGATATTTGCTCTTCTGTTGTTTATGGTGCAAGCGGCTTCGGCTGCCGCAGAAGACGACAAAGACATGATGACCCGCTACCTTGAGGATGCGCTGTCTGGCAGTGGCTATCAGGTGAGCATCACGGGGTTTGCAGGCGCGCTGAGTTCGCGCGCGACGATGGAAAAGCTTACAATCGCCGATGAGAAAGGTGTCTGGCTTATTTTGTCAGATGCTGTGCTCGACTGGAACCGCGCCTCTGTGTTGCGCGGTGAAATTGACATCAACGAGCTGTCGGCCGCAGAGCTGGATATGCCCCGTTTGCCAGAGAGTGGGGGTGCAACACCCAGCCCCGAGGCGACGCCGTTTGCTTTGCCCGAGCTGCCCGTGAGCCTGCGGGTCGGGGCAATCTCTCTTAAGAAAGTGACGCTTGGCCAACCCGTTGTGGGTGTGGCGGTGCAAGCCACGGTGAGCGGGAATGTGACGCTTGCAGGGGGGCAGGGGGCGGCCAAACTTGCGATTGTGCGTCAGGGCGGGCCTGACGGGGCCTTTAACCTGACCGCAGGTTTTGCAAACGAGAGCCGCGCGCTTTCGCTGGATCTGTCTTTGCGCGAGGGGGCAGATGGTATCGTCGCCACTCTTCTGAACTTGCCAGATAAGCCGCCCTTGGATGTGCGTATTGCAGGCGCAGCCCCGATTGATGACTTTACGGCGCGCGTGGCGTTGAGCAGTGCGGGGCAGGAGCGCCTTGTGGGAGAGATCAGCACGCAAGCAGGCGCAGGCACTCTGGAGGGTGTCGCGCGGTTGATCGAGGCTGATATCGCTGGCGATTTGACCCCGCTCTTTGCGCCGCAGTACCGTCGCTTTCTTGGCGAAGATGTGGCGCTGACCACGCAGGTGAGCCTTTTTGACGATGGGCGTGTGGCGCTTGATGAGCTTGCGCTTAAAGCGGCGGGCTTGCAGCTTTCGGGCAACATGGTTTTGGCGGCGGATGGCTTGCCAGAGGCCTTTGCTTTCGACGGGATTTTGCAGGATGCCTCTGGTGCGCCTTCGCTCTTGCCGATTGGTGGAGCCGAAACGCGGGTTCAACGGGCCACGCTGAAAGCTCAGTTTGACAGCCGCTCTGGCGACACGTGGTCACTACGCTCCCAGATGCTTGGATTCCAGCGGGATGATGTGAGCCTTGGCACGCTTGATGTTTCTGCGGGTGGGCAGATCAAGCGCGGCGCAAAACGACAGGTTACCGCGCGGATTGACGGGCGTGCTGACGCTATTTCTCTTGGGGATGAGGCCTTGGCCGAGGCGATTGGCACGCGCGTGAGCCTGCTGGCTGATCTGGCGTGGCAGGACGGTGCGCCGCTGGATGTAAAGACCTTTGCCGCTGAGGCCACTGGCATGAGTGTTACGGGTGCGGCGCGGGTCTCTGGTTTGGACGAGGCTTTTGCCGTGGACGGAGCTGTGACGGTGAGAGCTGCGAGCCTTGCAAGGTTTTCAAACCTTGCGGGGCAGCCGCTCGCTGGTGCTTTATCTGCGCAGCTGACGGGGCGTGCTGCGCTGCTAAGTGGAGAAGGCGATCTCGTGGTGAGCGCCGAGGCNACAGACCTGAGNGTCGGCATCGCAGAGGTGGATCGGTTGCTTGGGGGTGTGAGCACGATGCAGGCGTCTGTTGTGCGCGACGGAAGCGGGCTCTTGCTGCGCGGGTTTGATATCGAGGCGGCTGGAGGCACGGTCGATGCGCGGGGGCGGTTGGCCACGGGAGATGGCGCCGTGACATTTGCTGCGATGCTCAAGGATGCGGGGGCTTATGTGGAGGGGTTGAACGGGCCTGCCACAGTCACTGGTGAGGCGCTGGAAGATGCGGCAGGCTGGCGTGTGACAGTCGCGGGCACGGGGCCGCGCGCCATTGAGCTGACATCGCAAGTCACTGTGCCAAACGGAGGCGCCATACGCGCCAATGTGAGTGGGAAGATTGGGTCGATCGCCTGGATTTTGCCTGACTTGGACGGAGCCGCCAGCCTTGATGCCACTCTTGAGCAAGCTGGCGAAAACTGGGGGCTTGCGGCGCGTGCTGCCGGGCCGGGCGGCAGCGCTGTCACTGTAGATGGACAGGTGGCTGCCACGGGGCAGACGGCCGCTCTCAACATGACAGGGAGAGTGCCGCTTGGCCTGTTGAACCGCAGGCTCAAGCCCAACTCGGCGCAGGGGTTTGCGCAGTTTGATATNGTTTTGAACGGCCCGTTGGCGCTTTCGTCCTTGAGGGGCGAGGTGCGGACGTCGGATGCGCGGCTGTCGCTGCCTGCTGTGCGCAATGCGCTGACGGATGTTGACGCCGTGGTGACCCTTGCCGAGGGCAATGCGCAGGTTCGTGCGACCTCAAATGTCGCGTCAGGTGGCAAGGTTGAGGCGCAAGGCCGAGTGAGCTTGCGTGCGCCCTATGCGGCCAGTGTGGAGATGGATGTTGCCAATGTTACGGTGAGTAGCGCCAAGCTCTACTCCACGCGCGTGAACGGTGCCCTAACGCTCGGGGGGGCGCTCGCGCGCCAGCCGATTGTCACGGGGCGGCTCTTTTTGGATGAGACGGAGCTGCGGATCCCGTCGACGGGGATTGGCGCTTTTGGAGATGTTCCTGATATCACGCATGTGAACGAGCCTGCTGCGGTGCGCCAGACACGCTCATTTGCAGGGCTTCTGGCCGAGGTGGCGAGTGCGGAGGCACAGCAAGGCTCGGGCCTTGGGATTGATGTAGAGATCGTCGCAGAGAAGCAGATTTTTGTGCGNGGTCGCGGGCTTGACGCCGAGCTTGGGGGGCGCGTGCAGATGACGGGGACAACGGCCGATATTGTTCCGAAGGGGCGGTTTGAGCTGATCCGTGGGCGGCTGGATATCCTGGGCAAGCGCCTCAATCTTGAAGAGGGTTCGGCGCTGTTGCAAGGCAGCCTGATCCCTCAGTTGCGGCTGGTGGCGAGCACGAGCACGGATGACGCCGTTGTGTTTGTCACTGTGTCGGGGCCTGCGGATGCGCCCGAGATCGAATTTACGTCGGAGCCGGAACTGCCGAGTGACGAGGTTTTGGCCCAGCTGCTTTTTGGCCGCGATGTGACCTCTATGTCTGCGCTTCAGGCCGTGCAGCTCGCTTCGGCTGTGGCCACGCTTGCGGGCCGAGGTGGTACCGGAGTTGTGGAGAAGCTACGCCAGAAAACGGGCGTGGATGAACTTGATATCAGTACGAGTGATACAGGTGAAACCTCTTTGCGCGCGGGGAAGTACATCAGCGATGGGGCTTATACCGAGGTTGAAATTGATAGCACTGGTCAAAGCACCATCAACCTTAACCTTGATCTCTCAAACACGGCCAAGCTGCGCGGGTCTGTTGACACAGAAGGCAAGACGGGGATCGGGCTGTTTTTTGAGAAAGACTACTGACGTCTAATGCCACTCATGCCAGCTCGTTAGAGTGGCTCTGTGGCCGAACCAGCCCAAAAGGGAGCTGGGTGAGAGGCTGAACACGACCCAAGCGGGTCTCGTTGCGGCTGCTTCCTTCCGGATCTGACCGGGTTGGCGAGGCGCCTGCCCGCGCCAACCTCTCAAGGGAGGATATAGGCCGCTCCGAGCGGATTCGCAAGAGGCTGTGCATGGCCTGTTCCTGAAAGGGAGAGGCGCATTTCGGAGAAACCCGCTGCTGTTGCTCGGATAAACTCGATCCCTTGCGCGGGGCAGCTTTCAGCCTTGGGTGATGTTAGAAAACTGGCTGTTGTGTGGGGCATTGGCTTAAAGCGCCATGACGGGTGCGCCACAGGGCTGATTGTGCCTTGGTTGCTGATATGTGTGCTCAGCACACTGCGGCAGGTTTCTTGAGTGTCCAGAATAAGCTTGGGCACTTCTGGGCACGAAGGCTCTGGCCACTTCGTCTTGGCGCGATAGGAGCTGGAGGCGAGTATGAAGTGGTCTTTGTCTTGCACGGGTTTGCCGCGGTAGCTGAGCCGCGAGATGCGCCCCTCGCTTTTTGGCCCGCTGAGATAGCGGCGCTGCGCGTCAAAGAGCGCGGGGCGCGAGATATCGATTTCGTAGTCAAGCTGGGGGATCACATCAAACAAATAGCCGGGGAAGGTTGGGTCAAGCAGGGGGGCGTCTTGTGCACCTTGGGAGAGGTGAGCGAAGACGCTTGCGCTCATTTCAAGCCAGATGCGCAGCGCTTTGCCTGTGATGCTTTGCGCGCAGAGCGTGTC
>P_2C_Liq_1_UnCtyDRAFT_1000518_pt1 | contig 16575 bp, 13 predicted proteins | sample Pon2CUnioCityCA_2_FD_10234 | JGI IMG/M metagenome (IMG submission 10234) | reverse complement strand
AGGTTCAAAAGCAAAAGTTCTAAAGAAGTCCAATTTAAATCCTTCAAAATCTTTCGCAGGCTGATACCCTTCTACTAGATCTGCCAACGTATCGTAGATCATGTTGGCGATGTCCACCTTGATACGCTGTCCGCTCAACGCATTCGCACGACGTTTGTAAATCACAGTACGCTGACTGTTCATTACATCATCGTATTCTAGTAAGCGCTTACGTGTACCGAAGTTGTTCTCTTCGACTTTCTTTTGAGCGCGCTCGATGGATTTACTGACCATACTGTGTTGGATCACTTCTCCTTCCTCAAGGCCTAGACGGTCCATAAGACCGGCAATACGCTCAGAATTAAACAAGCGCATGAGTTTATCTTCAAGCGATACAAAGAATTGCGAAGAACCTACATCACCCTGACGACCGGCACGTCCGCGCAACTGACGGTCTACACGACGGCTATCGTGACGTTCCGTGCCGATAATGGCTAAACCGCCTGCTGCCTTTGCTTCATCACTGAGCTTAATATCTGTACCACGACCTGCCATGTTCGTTGCAATAGTGACCATACCAGGCTTTCCTGCTTCGGCCACAACCTCGGCTTCTTTCTGGTGCATCTTCGCGTTCAAGACCTGATGGGGTACTTTGCGAATTTTCAATGCACGACTCAAGAGTTCGGAAATTTCCACCGACGTGGTACCGACCAATATGGGGCGTCCTGCATCGCGCAGCGTTGCAATCTCGTCAATCACTGCATTGTATTTCTCGCGGTTGGTTTTGTACACAAAATCATCACGGTCATCGCGCGCAATAGGTCGGTTGGTGGGGATCACCACTACTTCCAATTCATAGATTTCCCAGAACTCGCCGGCTTCCGTTTCTGCCGTACCCGTCATCCCTGCAAGCTTGTGGTACATGCGGAAATAGTTCTGCAGCGTGATCGTCGCATAGGTCTGCGTTGCAGCCTCAATTTTTACATTTTCTTTTGCTTCAATAGCCTGATGAAGACCGTCAGAATAACGACGTCCCTCCATGATACGACCCGTTTGTTCATCGACAATTTTCACTTTGTTGTCCATGATCACGTACTCCGTATCTTTTTCAAATAAGGCGTAGGCTTTGAGCAATTGGTTTACCGTGTGAATGCGCTCAGATTTAACGCCGTAATCGCGCATGATCACATCTTTCTTCGCCGCCTTTTCCTCTGCGCTCAAACCTGCATCTTCTAATGCACTGAGTTCCGCGGTGATATCGGGCATGACGAAAAAGTCTTTTGCAGTATTCTTCGAGATGAGGTCGACACCTTTACCGCTCAGATCAATTTGATTGTTTTTCTCCTCAATGGTGAAATACATCTCCTCGTCAATGAGTTTCATTTTCTTGCCTTGCTCTTGCATGTAATTCGCCTCCGTCTTCTGGAGCAGCGACTTCATACCGTCCTGGGACAAGAATTTAATCAACGGCTTCGATTTTGGGAGACCGCGGTAGGCGCGCAATAATTTCACGCCACCCTCTTCGGTATCGCCTTCACTGATCAATTTCTTCGCTTCCGTCAATTCTTTTTGAACCAATGCCTTTTGAGCCGTCATCAGTGCCTCAACATACGGCTTCAACTCATCGAACTGGTGCTGATCGCCTTTGGGCGTAGGACCGGAAATGATAAGCGGTGTTCGTGCATCATCGATCAAGACGCTATCTACCTCATCTACGATCGCAAAGTGGTGGCCGCGCGTTTGAACTCGATCTTCCGTACGGCGCGCCATATTGTCGCGCAGGTAATCNAAACCGAACTCATTGTTTGTTCCGTAGGTGATGTCGCTGTAGTAAGCGGCACGGCGCTCTTCAGAATTGGATGGGTGTTTATCAATACAATCGATCGTTAGCCCGTGGAAATTAAATACCGGCGCCATCCATTCACTATCACGTTTCGCCAGGTAGTCGTTAACCGTAACTACGTGTACCCCGCGCTCCGGAAGTGCGTTCAAATAAACCGGTAACGTCGCTACTAAAGTTTTCCCTTCACCAGTAGCCATCTCCGCAATCTTTCCTTGGTGCAAGACCGTTCCACCAATCAACTGGACATCATAGTGTACCATGTTCCAGGTAATTTCTCCACCAGCAGCCTTCCACGAATTTGAATAAATTACTTCATCCCCGTCGAGGGTAATATGAGCGTGTTTTTTTGCCAATTCACGGTCCAATTCCGTCGCAGTCGCACGAACATCGCCCGCATTAAAACGTCGAGCCGTTTCGCGCATCACACCAAATGCCTCAGGGTGTATCGAACTTAATACACCTTCGATCAGTTCAAGCTCCTGCGCATCTAATGCTTCTATTTGCTCATACAACGGTTCGCGCGCGTCGTAATCCGGTGTAGCGTCAATCTGTGCATAAAGTGCATCTTTTGAGGCTTTTGTTTCCGCCGTCGCTTCAGCGATGTTCGCTTTGAACGCTACCGTGCGTGCGCGCAACTGGTCGTTGCTCATGGCCTTGAGTGCGGCATCGAAGGCATTTACAGATTCTACGTAAGGCTGTAATTTTTTAAGATCGCGGTCACTTTTGGATCCCACGAGTTTGGATATGAGTTTCAGCATGAGGCTGTCAGATTCTTATAAATAGTCTACAAAAATAATAGGTTGTACCCGAAGGGTAGACTTTTATGACTGCTAAAAAAGGGCCAATTCGAAACTTTCCTGATAAAATGGACACATTGGCAGGTTAAAAATCCCTAAAAACGAAAGTTTAGGGCATAAAAAAAGGGGAATTTGGAAGGATTCTCGGGTGTTAAAAATCGGCTCAGTAACACCTTGAAAACTCTGCCAAATAGCCCCTAGAACCTATCACAGAAGCATGAAAAGAAAGAACCACCAATCTTCACATACAGGGCAAATATATAACAAATTGTAGTAAGTGTACAAATAACACTAAGTTTTCTTTGAACCTGTTGCCATTTCATGAAGGGCTTCCCATGTGCATTCCCTATTTTTGCAGACTTAATAAAGAAGTGATATGGCCGATTCAAGCAAGATTTCAACCTCAACCGCCCCAAAACCAGTGGGTTTGTATCCACACGCCAGAAAAGTTGGCAACCTTTTGTTCCTCTCAGGCGTAGGTCCTAGAACGGCGGGAAGCGATGCGAATGATAGCGGAGTTCCTGGATTGGAATTGGATCACAATGGCAATTTTAAAGCTTTTGACTTTGAAGCACAGGTCCACAGCGTTTTTGCAAACGTGAAGGCCATTTTGGAAGCGAGCGGTTCTTCTTGGGAAGAATTGGTCGACGTTCAGGTCTTTCTCGTGGATATGAAGCGCGATTTTCACACGTTTAATCGCATTTATGCGGAATATTTTAAAGTGAACCAACCGTGCCGCACCACGGTGGAAATCAATAGCCTACCCACGCCCATTGCCATAGAACTCAAGTGTATCGCTACTGTAGAATAACCTCATGAGTACATTTCCAGAATACGCCAACCTCGACCTTGCAGGCATCCATAAAGCTGTTTTAGCAAAATGGAAGCAATCGCACCTATTTGAACAAACGCTCGCTGCACGCAAGGACGCAGAGCCTTGGATTTTCTTTGAAGGTCCTCCAAGCGCTAACGGACTTCCAGGTATACATCACGTCATGGGGCGCTCTTTAAAAGACGTTTTTTGTCGTTACAAGACGCAAAAAGGCTACCTCGTGGACCGCAAAGCGGGATGGGATACGCACGGTTTGCCGGTAGAATTGGGTGTCGAAAAAGAATTGGGCATTACGAAAGAGGATATCGGAAAATCCATCACTGTTGAAGAATACAACGACGCGTGCCGCACCGCGGTCATGCGTTATACCGGTATTTGGAAGGACTTGACCGACCAAATGGGCTATTGGGTGGATATGGACAAACCCTATGTTACCTATGAGTCTAAGTACATGGAAAGTGTATGGTGGCTGCTCGCTCAACTCTACAAAAAGGGCTTGATTTACAAGGGCTACACCATTCAACCCTATTCACCAAAAGCGGGTACGGGACTGAGTTCACACGAGCTGAATCAGCCGGGTTGTTACCAGGATGTCAAAGACAACACCGTCGTGGCCCAGTTCAAAATGATAAATAACGGGCAAAGCGAAGCGCTCTTCGGCGCTGCGACCGTACACTTTCTCGCCTGGACTACCACGCCGTGGACGTTGCCCTCGAATACAGCCTTAACCGTAGGACCTAAAATAGAATACAGTTTAGTCCACACATTTAACCAATACACACACGAACCGGTAAGCATCATTGCTGCCACGCCACTTCTGGGGAAACTCTTTGGTAAAAAATTCGTAGAAGGTGATACAGCCACCTACGAAGCAGGTGCAAAAAAGATTCCGTACCAGATCGAGAAAACCGTTACAGGTGCAGATTTAGTTGGCCTAAAGTACGAGCAACTCATGCCGTACGCCCTGCCTAATGAACGCCCGGAAGACGCTTTCCGTGTGATCCCCGGAGATTTTGTTACTACAGAAGACGGTACGGGTATCGTTCACACAGCGCCCACCTTTGGTGCAGACGATGCTAAAGTTGCTGCCGATGCAGGTGTACCTCCCTTATTGGTGAAAGACGAGCAAGGGAACCTCGTACCGTTGGTGGATTTGAGAGGGAAGTTCCGCTCTGAATTGGCCGACCCTGTGTTTGGCTTCGGTCAAGAATACATTAAAGCAGAGTACCTCACCGACGAGGAGAAAGCGAGGAATTGGTAAAGCAACAAGCCTCATTGAAGCACATCATTCCTGAACTCAAAGCCTACCTCAGCGTAGATGAGCGCATTGCACTGAAATTAAAAATCGAAAACAAAGCGTTCAAGATTGAGAAGTACGAACACAGTTATCCGCACTGTTGGCGTACAGATAAACCCGTCTTGTACTATCCATTAGACAGCTGGTTTATCAAATCCACCGAGAAAAAGGACCAAATGATTGCGTTGAACAAGACCATCAATTGGAAACCGGCTTCGACGGGTACAGGACGTTTTGGAAATTGGTTGGAAAACCTCAACGATTGGAACCTCAGCCGTTCGCGTTTTTGGGGAATTCCATTGCCGATCTGGAGCACGGAGGAAGGCGACGAACACCTGTGTATTGAAAGCGCGGCCCAACTAAAAGAAGAAATTGAAAAAGCGATTGCAGCCGGTCTCATGGACACGAATCCAATGGGTGACTTTGACCCAACGGACATGAGCGACGAGAACTACGCTAAAATAGATTTGCACCGTCATATCATGGATACCGTTGTATTGGTGAGCCCCTCAGGCAAAGCCATGAAGCGTGAAAGTGACCTGATTGACGTCTGGTTTGATAGTGGATCAATGCCCTATGCACAATGGCATTACCCCTTTGAAAACAAAGAAAAGGTAGAAGATGGAGGTGCATTTCCCGCAAACTTCATTGCTGAAGGCGTCGATCAAACGCGCGGATGGTTCTTTACCCTTCACGCCATTTCATCCATGGTCTTCGATAGTGTCGCGTATAAAAATGTCATCTCTAACGGACTTGTCCTCGATAAGAACGGAATGAAGATGTCAAAACGTTTAGGCAATGCTGTTGATCCGTTCACCACGATGGACGAATATGGAGCGGATGCACTGCGCTGGTATTTATTGACGAACGCTGCCCCTTGGGATAATTTGCGCTTCGATATGGAAGGATTGCAGGAGGTTCGTCGAAAATTCTTCGGCACCTTGCACAACACCTACGCCTTCTTTGCCTTGTACGCGAATGTCGACGGTTTCCGCTATGAAGAAGCAGATATTCCTCTACACGAGCGTCCAGAAATGGACCAGTGGATTTTATCTGAACTTCACAGTCTTATTGCCAAAGTGGAGGACGGTATGGAAGCATTTGAACCCACCCGAGCATTCCGACCCATTCAAGAATTTACAACGGAGAAACTGTCGAATTGGTACGTGCGCTTAGGCCGCCGCCGTTTTTGGAAAGGCGCATACGAAGCAGATAAAATTAGCGCCTATCAAACGCTTTGGACGTGTTTAGAAACGTTGAGTAGACTTATGGCGCCGCTCGCCCCGTTCTATGCGGACCAATTGTACACGGATCTCCATAAAGGAATTGCCAAAACCGGCGAAACCAGCGTGCACCTTACAGACTTCCCCGCTGTGCATGCGCAAGCTGTAAATGCTCCTTTAGAGAAGAAAATAAATCTTGCACGCCAGCTCACTTCCATGGTACTCTCCATCCGCAAGAAAGAGAACCTCAAAGTTCGTCAGCCACTCGCACGCATTCTCGTGCCAGCGTTAAATGAAGGAGATAAAGAGTTGCTCGAAAGCATTCAATCCATTCTGCTTGCAGAGGTGAATGTAAAAGCGCTTGAAGTGATCACACCAGATGCCGGTGTATTCGTGAAAAAAGTTAAGCCGAACTTTAAAGCATTGGGCCCGAAGGTAGGACGCCACATGAAAGCGGTGAAGACCTATTTTGAAGCGATGGACAGTGCAGCGGTTGATGCCTTTGAGACTCAAGGTTTTGTGGAGTTCGAAGATCAAGGCCAAACCGTTCGTGTTGATTTGATCGATGCGGAAGTGGTTACAGAAGATATTCCGGGAATGTTAGTCGCTACTGGTGATGGCTTGACCGTCGCGCTCGATGCAACGATGACCGATGCACTTCGCAATGAAGGTTTAGCGCGTGAAATGGTCAACCGTCTGCAAAACTTGAGAAAATCGAGCGGTTTAGACGTTATTGATAGAATCGACGTACACATAGCAGCGTCCGAAGCGTTGGAATTAGGCATTACACCATTTATATCGTACATTAAAGATGAGGTCCTTGCAGATGCCATCACTTTTGGCAGCAATGCCGGTGAAAGCATCGAAATAGAAGGTGAAAAAATTAATGTTTCTATTTTGAAGAAATAGTTTATTTTCGAGCCTTTCCTGAACCCCGAAGGCCTAACACTTTAAACATAAGAAACTATGGCTGAAGAAAGTAAAACAAAGTTTAGTGATGCGGAACTCGCTGAGTTCAAGGCCATCATTCTGAAAAAAATTGAAAAGGCGGAACAAGATTTAGATCTGTTGCGTGAGCAGTTTGCGAACGATAAAAACAATGGAACGGACGATACCTCCCCGCAGTTTAAATCGTTCGAGGAAGGTTCTTCCGTGATGAGCAAGGAGCGCAATTCTCAATTGGCAACGCGTCAAGATAAATTCATCCGCGACCTGAAAAACGCATTGATTCGCATCGAAAATAAAACCTACGGCATTTGTCGTGTTACGGGTAAATTGATTGATGCTGAACGCTTAAAATTGGTTCCACATGCTACCTTAAGCATGGAAGCGAAACTAAACCAGCGTTGAGAAAAGCACTACTCATAGTTTTAGGGGTACTTTTCGTAGATCAAGCCACCAAGCTTTGGGTTAAATCGACGATGTATTTAGGCCAGAGCCACGAAATTACCTCGTGGTTTTACATTCATTTTACTGAAAATCCTGGGATGGCTTTCGGGCTTGAATGGGGTGGCGTAGCCGGTAAACTGGCACTTACCATTTTCCGAATAGCCGCTATTGGCGGCATCATATGGTGGTTGCGTAATACCCTAAAATCCGGGGCGACCAGTGTTGCAACTTGGGGCATTAGCCTCATACTCGCAGGGGCCATAGGGAATGTCTTAGACTCCTTGTATTACGGTGTAATCTTTTCGGAATCCATAGGCAAAGTGGCTACTTTTCTACCCGAAGCTGGTGGGTATGCACCGGCGCTTCAAGGGCGTGTAGTTGATATGCTTTACTTCCCTATTTATGCTGGTGAACTGCCCGATTGGCTCCCGATCTGGGGCGGCCAATTCTTCACTTTCTTCCGTCCCATCTTCAACATCGCAGACGTTTCTATTTCAACAGGGGTAGGACTGTTATTCGTTTTTCAACGCAACGTTTTTAAATAAGAATGCAAAAGCCTGAGGTACGCTTCGGTGACTCCACGCTACGCTTAAATGGCGACGGCTCTGCATTTTTACCCGAATACAATACCCTACTTATTGCAGATGTGCATTTAGGGAAATCAGGTGTGTTTCGAAAAGCGGGCATTCCTGCGCCGCAGGGCCTGCACGAGAAAAATATAGACCAATTGGTCCGTGCCTTTGCCGCACATCCATCCGCCACCGTCGTCTTCTTAGGCGATGTTTTTCACGGACTTCAAAACAAAGAAACGCGCTCGCTTCAATCCGTATTAGATGCACATCCGGCGCACACCTTCATTTTAGTTAAGGGCAATCACGATTTTGACCTTCCCGAATGGAAGCAGCTTACCGTGGTGGATCAATGGCAAGTTGGGTCGCTACTTTGTTTACACGAGCCGCCAGGTTCAGATTTTGATACGGATACGCCGTTCACAACGGCGGCCGCCGAGCAAAGGTTCCCCACCCTCACTAATGACGTTTTTCTGGTCTGTGGCCATTTACACCCCGGCGTTGCTTTGCGCGGAAAAGGACGTTCGCGCGCCAGAATTAAGGCCTTTTATATCAATCCGTGGCTCTGCGTTTTACCCGCGTTTGGGACATTTACGGGGCAGCATGCCCTGAAAGTTTCGGGAACCTACTACGGGATTGTAGATGGGACGGTCGTAAAATTAACGGAATAGCCTAATTCTACTCGATTTTAACCCTCTTTTAACGGCTGAATTTCGCAGCTTTTTATTCTTTTGAACTGCATTAAAAAACACAACCTATGGAAGGTGCACCAGATATCGTCGCATTAAACGAAGAGATAAAAAATGAGAGCGCATTTATCGACCTCATTCAAAGTGAATTACGCAAGGTTATAGTAGGACAGAACGGCATGGTAGAAGGGCTGCTCATCGGGCTACTCGCCAACGGACACATCCTCTTAGAGGGGGTTCCCGGGCTGGCCAAAACCCTTGCGATAAACAGTTTGAGCAAGACCTTGGGCGGAAGTTTTTCAAGGGTACAGTTTACGCCAGATTTGCTCCCGTCGGATGTGATCGGCACACAGATCTACAACATGAAGGACCATGCGTTCGAAACAAAGCACGGGCCTATTTTCAGCAATTTTGTGTTAGCCGATGAGATCAATCGTGCGCCTGCGAAGGTGCAAAGCGCCCTGCTTGAAGCCATGCAAGAGCGCCAGGTCACTATCGGTGAAGAAAGTTACCCGCTGCCGAAGCCGTTTCTTGTAATGGCTACGCAGAATCCTGTGGAGCAAGAAGGCACGTATCCACTGCCAGAAGCCCAAATGGACCGATTCCTTTTAAAAGTAACCCTAGGCTACCCAACGAAAAGCGATGAGCTGAACATCATGCGCAAGCAAATGAGCGGTGTACTCGAAGAGCTCAATGCCGTAGTAAGCTTAGAGCAGATCGTCCGTGCGCGCGGCTTTATTGAGCGCATCTACATGGACGAAAAAATTGAAAACTACATTCTCGATATTGTCTTCGCTACCCGCGAGCCGCAGAACTACCAGCTCGGGACCTTGCGCAACAAGATCAGCTTTGGCGCTTCACCGCGCGGCTCTATTGCACTGGCAAAAGCTGCCAAATGTCATGCCTTCTTGCGTCACAGAGGCTTTGTAACGCCGGATGATGTTCGCGCAGTGGCTCCAGCGGTTTTGCGTCATAGAATTGGCCTTACCTACGAGGCGGAAGCAGAAGAGCTGAGCACGGAACATATCGTAACTGAAATCTTAAACACCTTAATGGTTCCTTAATTCGGTGGATGCTGTAGCACTCTTGCAAAAAGTTCGGCGTATTGAGATAAAGACCCGCCGATTGAGCGACCAGCTCTTTTCAGGCGAATACCAAAGTTCATTCAAAGGACGCGGTATGAGCTTTGCAGAAGTGCGCCCTTACCAAAGCGGTGATGATGTGCGCAGCATTGATTGGAACGTGACCGCTCGCAAACGGAGTCCATACATCAAAGTCTTTGAAGAAGAACGCGAATTGACGCTCTTCCTGGTTATTGACATCAGCGGCTTCCACCAATTTCGGTACCGACGAGCGCTCGAAACGCGATATGATCACAGAGATCGCAGCGACTTTAGCCTTTAGTGCGATGGGCAACAACGATAAAATTGGACTCATCTTATTCAGTGGGAAAGTAGAGAAAGTCATCCCGCCGAAGAAAGGAAAGCTCCATGTCATGCGCATTATTAAAAGCATTCTGGAAACTGAAGCCACCACCGAAGGAACGGATGTAGAGGGTGCCTTGGCTCACCTGTTGAAGGTGCAAAAAAGACACAGTATAGTATTTGTGTTGAGTGATTACCTGGACAGTGCACCTGACCGCAATTTTAAAATTGCCGCCAAGCGCTTTGATTTGTGCGCCATAAATACCTACAATGCCAAAGAGGTGGCGCTGCCGAGAATTGGATTAGTTCCACTGGCCGATTCCGAAACCGGAGCGGTGCAATGGGTACGTTCAGGCGGGCGCAAATTCCGCGAAGCACTCGCCAAAAGGCACGAGAACTACAGCCAATTCCTTAAGAACTTTACACGCAGCGCCGGCGCCGGTTATATCTCGCTGGATGATCGTCAAGATTTCGTTCCTCCATTGCTCCAATTTTTAAAGAACAAAGCGCGATGAAGAAACTGCTAACTGTGCTTCTGGGTATACTTTGGATGGGCGTTGTCAATGGGCAAGAACATGCGGTAGTAGATACGACCGTGTTCAATGCACATATCGATACGAATGCGCAAATTGTGGGAGGCACCATCACACAAGAAGTAGCTTGGCTAGCCGATGCTGATTTAGAACTTTTGCCTGCCGATAGCACGAGCGCATTGCTTTTGATTTCAGCTACTTACGACTCCACAGCGCTCATACGCAGTGCGAAGTTTACCTATTTAGTGCTGGATACAGGTGCTTTGGTTATGCCCGCGCTTTCCGCCATAAGCTCAAAAGGCATCTATACCGTCATTCCTGATACGGTTCAATCCCGATTCTTACCCGCAGAAGAAGGCGTAGATAACGCAGCGGCGCGTCCACTTGCAGAAGTGCCGTTTAATTTCGTTTGGTGGCTTGAAGCCTATTGGTACTGGATCGCCTTAGGAGGTGCACTTTTATTGATCGGTTACCTGGTTTGGCGCTATGCGAAAAAGCCACAAGCTGCTCCCACAGTTGCCCCCGAACCAGCCCGCGATTACTACAAAGAAGCAATGGATGCCATCGCCGCCCTTCGTGCAGAGGCCTTGTGGGAACGCGATATGAAAGGGTTTTATGTCGCTTTAGGCGATGTGGTACGCACGTATTTGACCCACCGTACCGGACTACCGCTATCGGAACAAACAACGTCCGAAAGTGTACGTATGCTTTACCAGAAATGGACTGCGGCGCAAATCGAATCCTACCAATTCATCCTCACACGAGCGGACTATGTGAAGTTCGCGAAGGGAAGCTGGGACGTGGCAGTACACCGCGATTGTTTGGACAAGGCAACCGCGCTAATAACAGACTTTAAACCAGAGCAAGATGTTTAATTGGGATTTTGCACAACCGCTTTGGCTCATCGGCCTACTGGTCATCCCTCTGGGTTGGACGGGTATTTACCTGCGCCGTAAACGTCGTTTTAACGCCTACACTTTCAGCTCAAACCAGCAGTTGCCGAGCAGCGCCTTAGGGAGTCTTCGTGCAGCCAGCGGTGGATTGAGCTGGTTGGCACTGGCTTTTGTATTTACCGCATTGGCGCGTCCGCAGAGCAGTCAAATGTTCCAACAGCCGAGTCAAAATTTGGGAATAGATCTTATGATGGCGCTTGATATCAGTACGTCCATGTTGGCGCGCGATCTCAAGCCTAATCGACTAGAAGCGCTAAAAGAAGTGGCAACAGATTTTGTAGCGCAGCGCGCCATGGACCGCCTAGGCCTAGTGATTTACGCTGGAGAAGCATACAGTCCCGTGCCACTGACCACTGATCAAAGTTTACTGAGCCAGCAAATCAGTGCGCTTCATCACGAAATGCTCGAAGGGGGCACGGCCATCGGGATGGGACTGAGTACCGCTGTGAATCGATTGGTTGAAAGCACCGCCAAGAGTAAGGTCATTATTTTACTCACCGACGGTGAAAATAATGGCGGCATGGTGGATCCTGTGCAGGCCGCAGAATTGGCTGCAAGTCTAGGTATCAAAGTGTACACTATAGGACTTGGTACGAATGGAATGGCCTCTACCCCAGTGATGAAGGATCCTCGCGGAAATCTTATTTACCAGCCCAGACCAGTCACTATCGATGAGGAGTTGCTCCAACGCATTGCAAGCATCACCGGAGGGCAGTACTTCCGCGCCACGGATAATGAAAGTTTAGTACAGATTTACGAGAGCATTGACCAATTGGAAAAAAGTGAAATCGAAGGCTTTGAATTTTACCGTTACACGGAACATTTTTCCATCTTCCTTTATCTCGCACTCGCCTGTATCGGGCTTGAGTTGCTGCTGAACTTTGTCCTCTTAAAAACCGCCTTCTAATGGATTTTAAATGGCAACATACCGAATGGCTTTACGCGGCACCACTCTTGCTTCTGGCAATTGTGATTTCAGCTGTATTGTTTCAACGTTGGCGTCAAAAAGCTTGGCAAATTTTGGGTATTCATGACCGCTCCGAGCGTACCGTAGCATCGCTGAGTGCTGCGCGTTTGTATACCCGCTACACGCTGTTAGCATTGGCCGTGGCCTTCCTATGTCTGAGTTTAGCGAATCTCCAGATGAGCGGGCAAACTGCGCAAGTTAAAAGACAAGGGGCCGATGTTGTTTTCGCGCTTGACGTGAGCCGCTCCATGCTCGCAGAAGACCTTACCCCTTCGCGTTTGGAAAAGGCTAAACTTCTTATTTCTCGAACGGTGGACCAATTAGGCGGCGACCGCGTCGGCATCATCGCCTATGCCGGAAGCGCCTACCCTGCCTTACCCATAACCACAGATTACGCCGCTGCAAAAATGGCATTACGTGCTGCAAGCCCAGATGCCGTGCCTTCACAAGGAACGAATCTTGCAGCCGCTTTGGACTACGCTACCGAATACTTCAATCCAGCTTCGCCCGCAGGACGCTTCGTCATCGTACTTACTGACGGAGAAGATCACGAAGATTTGGCCGCGGGAAGTGCGGATCCCGCACTGCCTGTTCAAACCATGCTTGTCGGCCTGGGCACCTCCGCCGGCGGACCCATTCCCATGAGCCGCACTTCCCGCGGAACCACCTACAAAAAAGACAATAACGGTGAGGTAGTGATTACCAAACGTGATTTAGAAAAACTCAGCAGCATTGGACGTTCTTTAGATGCAGTGGTCGTGGACGGCAACACCACCGATCCAGCATTGAAAGCCATTCAAGACTTTATCTCAGGTGGCGATAAAGCCGATATCAACGAAGAAATTGCGATAAATTATGAGAGCCAATTCCAATGGTTCCTCTTCCCGGCACTCTTCTTTTTAGCACTCTACCTCTTGCTTCCAGCACATACTGGCCGAAAAGTAAAGGGAACGTGGGTGATTTTACTCGTATTCGTTTCCCAACCCTGCATGCATGCACAAGAATTGGACAGTCTTTCAGTCACCGCTACTGAAGACTGGACGAGACACGACTATGGAAAGCGCATACGAGAAGGGAATGAAAAGTTTGAAAATGGCGATTTGAGCGGCGCAGCGCAAGCTTTTGCAGAAGCTGCTACGGCAGAGCCCGATGCCTTCGAACCATTGTATAATTTAGGCAGTACGTTAATGGCGGCAGGCGAAGCGGAACAAGCGGCGAGTGTTTTGTTAAAATCGGCCCAAAATACGGAGGATCCGATACTGCAAAGTGATGCGTTATACAACGCCGGAAATGCCTTTATGGCCGCGGAAAAATACCAAGAAGCAGTGGGTGCCTTTGCAGAAAGCCTCCGGAAAAACCCTTCCAAAACAGATGCTGTTTATAACCTGAACCGTGCTTTAGAACAACTAAAAAGACAACAGCAAAACGAAGAAAACCAGGAGCAGCAGGACGATCAGCAGGATAAAGAAAACCAGGACAAGGAAGATAAAGACGCGCCTAAAAACGATCAAGAAGAGCCGCAACAAGAAAATCCTGAGGACGACGAAAGTAAAAAAGACGAACCGCAAGACGACCAGCAGGGAGAAAACGACCAGGGGGATGAGCAGCAGGACGAGCAACAAAACGACCAAGGCGAACCTCAGGATGAAGACGGTAAGGGAGAAAAGAATTCACCAAAAGACGGCGGCGAGGCGAAAGCAAAGATGACGCCGGAGCAAATTAAAGGTTTGCTCGAGGCAGTACAGCGCGCGGAAGAAAAAACAGCGGAAAAAATGACCGCGAAAAAAGCAAAAGGAAAAAAACAAAGTGGAGAGAAAGATTGGTAAATACCGTTGGCTTTGGGCTTTTTTACTCCTCGCGAGTGGTCTCGTAGCACAGGAGGTACAGCTTACCGCACGGAGTTCTCGTACGTCTGTAGGATTGGACGAACCCTTTCGTGTCACCTTCAGTAGTAATGCGAGGGGTGGTGATCTCAATCCCCCGAATTTTGAGCACTTTATTGTGGTCGGCGGTCCGTACAGCTCACAGCAGACCCAAATCATAAACGGTTCCATGAGTTTTTCTCGGGAATTGACTTACCAGCTCGTTGCACAAGAAGAAGGAACTTTTTCTATAGGTCCGGCAACATTGGAAGTAAAAGGCAAGCGATACGAGAGCAATACACTCACCATTCAAGTCAAGGCGGGTGTCCAGCGCGAGCGTTCCTCTTCACCAACGAAATCTGTTGGGTTTACGGTAGATATATTGAGCTCGAAAAAGGAAGTCTATGTGGGTGAACCTATCGTTTTATTGTTTTCAGCCACCCTCTTCGAGCAAGTGCGTGATTTGAACATGCTGCAGACTCCCAATTTTGAGAATGTGCTGCAGCAACAACTGGACTTTGAACAGCAATCCAGAAGAGAACGCGTGGGTTCGAGGATCGCCACAATTTTAGATTTTGATAAACGGCTTATTATTCCCAACAAACCCGGGACTTTGGGCGGCCAGGAACTAAAGATTACGGGCGCAGTTCAAAAACCCACAGGACGCAGAGACTTTTTTAATATGCCTTTAATGCGGTGGGAACAAGAAGTGGCCACTGCGAAAATTCCAGCCGTTACTATAAAACCACTGCCGACGCCAAAACCTGCGGCATTTTCAGGTGCAGTTGGCGAATTGGAATTGGTCCGTGAATTGAGTCGCACTGCGGTAAATGGAGACGAATCCATAACCCTGAAACTGCGTATTGAAGGAACGGGAAATTTCAACACGATTAGCGTTCCTGAATTGATTCCTCCGCAAGGATTTGATCTATACGATCCTAAATTCAACGAAAAAATCCGCTACAGTGAGCGGGGGGTTCGCGGCTATAAAGAATTTGAATACCTATTGGTCCCTCAATTTAAAGGCCAATTCATCCTTCCTGAGATGCAATGGATTTATTTCAACACTAAGAAGGGGACCTACGAAACCATCACGCTCGAGGAAACTACACTCAATGTCACTGGTGAGGCATTAAATGAGGCTTCAACCACTGACGCCGGCAGCACTCCCAAAGTTCAACGCGAGGTAAGTAGTATTGATAACGACATACGTTATCTTCAAGAAGTAGATGAAAATAAGACGCAAAGTAAACGACCGCTCTTGTGGTTATGGGTGGTTTTTGGAGCGGTAGTATTGGGCTGGTTGCTTCAGCTTGTTTCCTTTCATCCAAAGATAAAATCACCAGAGGCGGTGCGTGCAGCGGTGAAAAAAGACATCAACGCGGCGTGGAAAACGAACGATCCGGAAGCGGTAGATCAAATGCTGAATGCCTTGGAAGGAGCATTGGTTCAGAGAGGGATTGCGAAAGAACACATCAGTTTATCAACGTTGAAGGAAGTGCTAGGTCCTGAGGTAGGCGGGCGAACAAATGAGTTGATTGAACGGCTACAATTGGCCCTCTATGCACCGAATGCAACAGGCTCAAACGAAGAATGGTTAAACGAATTTAACGCACTATGGGAGCAACTGTAATTTCGCTAAGCGATAGTGCCAGCACTTTATATGCCGACGGACAGTTTGAATCGGCACGCACACTTTTTGAATCTTTAGCCGAGAAGGGTACCGCCGATCCGGCGTTATACTACAACATCGGTAACTGCTACACGCGTTTGGGTCAATTCGGAGAGGCACGCCTATGGTACGAACGCTCACTATTGTTCGATCCCCGTAATGAAGAGACACTTCACAATCTAGAATGGCTTAACACCCGACTTACAGACGCACTGCCACCACCAAACGATGCCCTATTGCATTGGATTGGCCATCAATTAAGAGCAATACTCACCCCCGAACATTGGGGTTTGGTAGCTGGAGTGCTTTTAGCCGGTGCATTCGCACTACTAATTCTTCGAAAATTTAAACGTCCGTCGTTAACCTGGCGATTGCCGCTCGCGCTAAGCAGTATAGGCTTAGTGCTACTGCTCGCCGCACAAATCAGCAAACCGCAGAGCGATAAAGTTGTTGTGGTCGGCAACAACAGTTACGGGTACAGTGCCCCTGATGCCAATGGCAAAAGGATTGTCCTATTGAGTGAAGGCAGCGCGGGTCGTTTAGTGA
>P_2C_Liq_1_UnCtyDRAFT_1000517_pt1 | contig 16624 bp, 12 predicted proteins | sample Pon2CUnioCityCA_2_FD_10234 | JGI IMG/M metagenome (IMG submission 10234) | reverse complement strand
AGCAGGGCTCGAACCTGCGACCACCTGATTATGAGTCAGGTGACCAATTTTAGTAACAATCCTAGATCTAATCATTTTGTTAAATTAAGTAATATCAATGGGTTTGAACTAATCGCCACTATTCCTGCAATCGCGCAAGCCATGTACGGAATTTACCGTACAATAAATTACGACTAAAACCCGTTTATTTAACTTTAAACATACCATCATGAGTCTATACTAGGCCCGTTAGGCTTTCCTTAAGCTAACAATCCTCTGTTTTGATAAACGCGGATACATTATAAAAAATTGACGAACTAATTTTCCAATCCTTCGTTTTCTTTGTGTAAACACCAAAACACGCATGGAACAGAAGACAAGCGTCTACATTATCGGAGCAGGAGTAAGCGGTCTCATAGCAGCATATGAATTAGAGCAAGCGGGGTATCACCCGGTAATTCTTGAAAAGCAGGGTACCTGCGGTGGAAGAATTCAAACTATCAAAGTGGAAGATTATCAGCTTGATCTTGGATTTCAAGTGCTATTAAGCGCCTATCCGCTTGCCCAGAAATATTTAGACTTAGAGGCACTTCGCCTGAGGAAACTTGAGCCAGGCGCTCAAATTTTAGTGGATGGTAAGCGTTTTGTTATTGGTGATCCATTGCGGAATTGGAAAGTACTTTTACCTACCATTTTTTCAGGAATCGGCTCTGTGAGAGATAAGCTGAAGGTAGTTAAACTCAACTTTGATTTAAGAAAAAAGAGTTTAGATAAAATCTTCAATTCACCTGAAGTAACTACGCTAGAATATTTGAGAACGCTGGGATTTTCAGAAACCATAATTACGCGATTCTTCAAGCCATTCTTTAGTGGCATTTTTCTTGAAACGGAACTTCAAACCTCCAGTCGAATGTTTGAATTCGTTTATAAAATGTTTGGTGAAGGCCACGCTATGATTCCTCAAGACGGAATCGGTGCAATCAGTGAACAGCTTAAAGCAAAATTAATCAAGACCACTTTTAGATTTAATTGCGAAGTACAATCACTAAACAGCACGGTTATTACCCTTGAAAATGGAGAATTAATACCGCACCAAGGCACTATTGTAACAGCGAACGCAGCTGCACTCATTCCTAATCTAACTGATGCTGAAACGGAATGGAAATCGTGTATGTGCCTGTATTTTGAGGTAGATAACACCTCTATACCCCCTGAAACCATCGCACTCATTGCCGATGAAGGGAAAATGAGCAATAATCTTTACGCATACCAGGACAAGAAGGGAAGAACCATCTTATCTGTGACGACACTCAAACATGAAGGTATGGGTGAGGAAGAAATCACGGAAACCGTCAAAAAGGAAATACAAACCTATTGTGGCACAGGTCATGTAAAACACATCACTAATTTTAGGATAAAGCAGGCACTCCCGAACTTAGAAAACCTGAAGTATACCAGTGAGCCTAGTGCCAGTCTAATTGCAGAGAATATCTTTATAGCTGGTGATACCCAATTCAATGGCTCTTTAAATGCAGCTATGGAAAGTGGTCGATTAGCTGCAGCTGGGTTGATCGAAAAGAAAAGCGGTTGGTTTAGTTAGAATCTTCTTTAATCCATAACTTCTGCTTATTAATTTATACTGATCGCATGAAGTATTTTCTTCTTAGCCTTGCCTTAAGTGGTGCGGTGGCAATAGACGCTCAAAACAGGCCGTTCTTTGAAAATGGTGAAGCCCAAATCGTTCCTGCATTTTCATCACCTGAAAATTGGATTCGTGAAGATTTATGGGTAGAAACTGAATTTGATACGGACGGAGACGGCAAATTAGATCGAATGCATGTGGATGTCACACGTCCTATTGCAACGAATGACGGCCTGCAACTGCCAGTAATTTACGAATCAAGCCCTTATTATGCCGGAACAGCCGGTAATGATAGAGATCTATTTTGGAATGTAGCGCATGAGATTGGAGAAGTACCGGCACCGCCAAAGCATGTCGAGGTAGTTCGCAGAGGCCAACGTCCTATTATTTCAAATTCCCAAGTACGCACATGGGTGCCAAGAGGCTACGTAGTGGTACATTCCAGCTCACCCGGTACGGGCCTATCCGACGGTTCTCCAACGGTGGGAGGCGATAACGAGTCGCTTGCGCCAAAGGCCGTGATTGAGTGGCTGGCAGGGAAGAATAATGGCTATAAGGATCGCATAGGAAATGAGAAAGTAGATGCCTTCTGGTCCACAGGTAAAGTGGGCATGACCGGTACCTCTTACAACGGCACCATACCGTTGGCTGCCGCCACTACTGGGGTGGAAGCATTAAAAGCTATAATACCCGTCGCTCCCAACACCTCTTACTATCATTATTACCGTTCCAACGGATTGGTTCGCAGTCCCGGTGGTTACTTAGGTGAGGATATCGACGTCTTGTACGAATTCATACATAGCGGTGAAGAGTCTAAAAGAGCTTATGGAAACAAGACGATTCGCGATAAAGAAATGAGAGAAAATATGGACCGAGCCACAGGAGATTACAATGCTTTTTGGGCGGGCCGCGATTATCTGAACGATATGGCCCCTATGAAGGCAGCGCTGTTGATGTCACATGGGTTTAACGATTGGAATGTGATGCCCGAGCACAGTTACCGTATTTACAACAAGGCCCGAGAAATGGGACTACCCGTCCAAATTTATTACCATCAAGGTGGCCACGGCGGACCTCCCCCTATAGCCATGATGAACCGATGGTTTACCAGGTACCTTTTTGAAATAGAAAACGGTGTAGAACAGGATCCTAAGGCGTGGATTGTGCGAGAAGGCGATAATCGACAATCCCCTACCCCTTATCCGGATTATCCCCATCCTCAAGCAGAAGATGTGGAATTACACCTCACCAAAGGCGGAAATGCACAAGGAGGGTTGACCACTGCTAAGGGCAGCCGCAAAAAAGAAATACTCGTAGACGATGTATCCTTCAACGGAGAATACCTCGCACGCGTCAAGAACTCTCCACACAGATTATTATATACTACCCCATTGCTGAATGAAGACGTGCATATTTCAGGTACAGCAAGCATTACACTCGCATTATCGAGCAGTGCACCAGCCGCTAACCTAAGTGTATGGCTGGTTTCTCTGCCGTGGGATGGTGAACGAGGCGACGGCGATGCTGCCATCTACAACAACATTATTACCCGAGGATGGGCTGATCCACAAAATTCAAAATCGATTTCCGAAAGTCATCCGCTGGAACCAGGGAACTTTTACACCTTAAGTTTTGACTTTCAGCCAGATGATCAAATCATCCCCGCGGGGCAAAAGATAGGTTTGATGATTTTTTCGAGTGATCAGGAATTCACACTTCACCCTAAATCAGGCACTAGACTCACTGTTGATCTTAAAAAAACTGGACTGACGCTTCCTATTGTAGGCGGCTCCGATGCTTTACAAAGAGCCATAGAATAACCATTAACAGCAACCAGAACCAGGTGTACAGGATGTCTGCACAGCCTTTTTTGGCTGGTTATCTGGAATGCCGCATTTGTCTTTTGCCAAGCAATCCGTTTGTAAAGGCTGAAGCATGAACTGATATCCATTGTGAGATAAACCGTACACTTCAATGGTGGCTCCCTGATACTCCACCCGTAGTTCTGAATCACCTCTAAGTTGCAATTGCTGAATCGACATCTCTATGATTGATTTAAGCTTAGGTACTGTTAACCTATGATCAAAGTCTTGGGCCGTATACATCTGGAGATTGACTGCAGATTCTTTGCGCACGGTACCCCCGCAATCCACAAAAAATCTATCAATCTGTCCAACCTCCGTGATATGAAAATGAGCGGGAACCAATCTTCCTTCAGGTAAGGCAAATACCAAAGATGCTGTAAAATCTAATTGATTATAAAATTCCTGTAAAGTCATCTTGCTTGTGTAAAGGACAAAGTTACGTTCAATTATATACCATTTAATACAATGTAAACACAATGTTAGTTCTTAACATAGAGTTTACATGACCTTATCTTTAAAGTAACAGAAATTAAACTTTGTGCTTTCACCTTTGCATCAAATATTTCAATATAATGGGCACTAAAAGAAGCATTTCAGTTTTATTCATCGCTCTAGTCAGCATGAATTTATCCGCACAGCAAGGTGTAGACGAAACTAGTTTTGGTAAAGGACTCTTGAACTTTGTAGCTGCAGACAGTAGCTTCAGCGTAAAGTTTGCGCCGAGAATTCAAGTACGTTACTACGGAACGAGTGACATTACAGATAATAGTTTGGCACCCGTCGCGCATGATTTTCTAGTGCGTCGTTCGCGTTTCAAATTTGACGGTTGGGCCGTTCATCCAAATATTGGTTACAAAATGGAATTTGGTCTGTCGAATAATGATATGTCGGGGGCAAATGAGTTCACAAAGAACTCACCGAGATATATACTAGATGCAATTATTAAGTGGAAATTCGCACCTGGCTTCGAATTGTGGGCAGGTCAAACAAAACTTCCAGGCAATGTTGAGCGTGTAATATCTTCTGCGAATCTGCAGCTTGTAGACCGGTCATTGTTGAACAGTAAGTTTAACATAGATCGTGATCTTGGAATACAGCTGCGTCACACAACGAAATTTGGTGATCAATTCATTTCAAAAGAAAAATTTGCCATCTCTCAAGGTGAAGGTAGAAATATTGCTACGGGTAATGAAGGAGGCCTTCAGTATACCGGACGCGTAGAATTATTTCCCTTAGGTAGCTTCGCCAAAAAAGGTGAATACATGGGGTCATCAACGGTTAGAGAAGAAAAGCTCAAAGTAATGGTAGCCTACACCTATGACTTTAATGCAGATGCTTCAAAAACCAGATCGAATATGGGAGATTACATGTTCATCGAAGATGGCCTGTATCAAACCAACATCACCTCGCAATTCATTGATTTAGTTGTCAAGCATCAAGGATTCTCGCTTATGGCCGAATATGCCAATAGAACCGCTGCAAATCCAATTGCTGTAGAATTGGACGGAACACCCACCGGGGATATCGTATTAGTTGGTAACGCTTATAATTTTGCTGCGGGCTATTTTATTTCAGAAAAAGTCGAAGTAGCAGGACGTTACACCACACTGAGCTATGATGATATTACAGGTGCTGCACCAGTAGCAATGTATACTTTAGGACTGAATAAATTTGTCGTCGGACACAAACTCAAAGTGCAAAGCGACTTAAGCTATTCAACTAAGGACGGAAACGGCGATGCAATACTGTTCAGAACTGGATTTGAATTGCACTTCTAAACTTAACTTTCAGATAACATTGTGAGCGTAGCTTCGCAATAAGAAAATTAAACTATGGACAGTATATTCTACTTGATGATTTTTGCACTAGCCCTACTAGCAGTTGCAGACCTTGTTGTAGGTGTCAGTAATGATGCCGTAAATTTCTTGAATTCAGCCATTGGTTCAAAGGCAATTTCATTCAAGAAAATCATGATTATCGCCAGTTTAGGCGTCTTTATCGGTGCTGTATTCTCAAGCGGTATGATGGAAGTTGCAAGAAAGGGCATCTTTATGCCGTCAAAATTCTATTTTGATGAAATCATGTTCATTTTCATGGCAGTGATGATTGGAGATATTCTATTACTAGATTTCTTCAACACGTTAGGAATGCCAACATCAACTACCGTTTCAATAGTCTTCAACTTATTGGGCGCTGCAGTAGTAATGGCACTGATTAAGATCGGTATGTCTGATACTGAAACCGCCGCGGATTTGGTGAACTATATCAATACTGAAAAAGCCAAGCAAATCATATCCGGTATTCTTCTTTCCGTTGTAATTTCATTTACCGTGGGTATGCTCGTTCAATGGATATCCAGACTGGTATTCAGTTTCCAATATGAAAAGAAGGTTAAAAACTTCGGGTTCGTATTCGCAGGTATCTGTTTAACTGCGATCGGCTATTTTATTTTCTTTAAGGGTCTCAAAGGGACTCCTTTCTATGGCGATATCAAAGACTTTCTGGCGCAAAATTCCTTTTTAGTGATTGGGTTGATGCTCGCGTTTTGGACGTTACTCATGTTTATCATTGATAAAGTCTTTAAAATTAATGTGCTGATCATCGTTATTGGGGTAGGAACTTTTGGACTTGCACTAGCTTTTGCAGGTAATGATTTAGTCAATTTTATAGGTGTACCAATGGCCGCCTACCACAGTTACGAAGCCTGGTCTGTATCTGGTATACCCGCCTCTGAATTCTCAATGGAAATATTGTCTGAGAAAGTTCCAACCGAGCCGGGCTTGCTTTTCATTGCAGGCGCTATTATGGTCGTCACGCTGGCATTTTCAAAGAAAGCCCGTACCGTTGCAGATACGTCTATTGATCTTTCTCGTCAAGGCGATGGAAGTGAACGCTTTCAACCGAATATTTTATCTAGAAGTATTGTTAAAGGATCAACAAAACTAGTAAGCGTTATAAGTACCATTTTACCTGCTGCTGTTCAGACTAAGATTACGAATAGTTTCCAAACACCAGCAATAGAAATTTCGGAAGAAAAAGCAAAAGCCCTTCCGGCATTTGATATGATTCGTGCTTCTATAAATCTTGCGGTTGCCGGAATTCTGATTTCCATTGCTACAAGTATGAAATTACCGTTATCCACTACATACGTGACATTCATGGTGGCTATGGGTACTTCACTAGCGGATCGTGCATGGGGAAGAGAGAGCGCAGTATATCGCGTTGCCGGGGTCGTGAACGTTATTGGCGGTTGGTTTTTCACTGCATTCAGCGCTTTTACGTTCGCTGGTATTTTAACCTACATTATATACATGGGACGTGGGGCAGCTGTCGCGATACTTTTACTTTTCGCTGGCGTTTTAGTTGTACGTAATTATCTAAGCCATAAGAAAAAAGCAAATGCGCAATCGGATCATAGCTCCCTGAAGAAGTCTGCAAGCCAAACTGTTCAGGGAATCATAGAAGAGAGCGCTGATAACGTTGCAAAATCCATTTACCGTACTACAAGTATTTTCAATGGGGTTGTCGACGGCTTGTCAAATCAAGATACAGGCGCGCTTAAAAAAATGCGTAAACGTGTCGGTAAGTTTGAAGATGAGGTAGAGTCATTGCGGAATCACTTATTCTACTTTATTAAGAATCTTGATGATACGAGCGTTCGCGGTTCTAATTTCTACATCATGGTTCTCGCGAACTTAACAGACGTGGTTCAATCGTTGGAGTTTATTGCAAAGAAGAGCTTCAAGCACATAGATAACAACCACAAACCATTGAGTAAAAGTCAGATTTCTGACCTCAATGAAATCCAAACCACCTTTGACGGAATGCTGGTATCTGTAGAGCAAGCGTTCACTTCAAAAAGCTTCGGTGATTTGAGTACATGCTTGGACCAAGAAGATGCAATTCTAGCGTTAATATCAGACAAAATAGACGCACAGATTGCCCGCACACGTAAGGAAGAAGTTAGTCCTAAGAATACTACCCTTTACTTTAACCTTCTTCTNGAAACCAAAGATTTAGTAAAAGCAGTAATGCGCTTGGTAGAAGAGTACCATAATAGTAGTTCAANCAGCTAGAACCGCGCTGCTGTCTGCATTTAACAAGGCCTTTCCATTGCGGGAAGGCCTTGTTTCGTTTAATATCGTGACTAAAGTCCAATGCAACTTTTAGTTTACCTGTATATTGCGCGACAATGAAGCTAAAATCACACTCCATCGTTTATAAATCGCTAAGCCTAGTGATTCTCGTAATCTTGATATTGGTGACTACGCCGTGTTCCGTTCATTCAATATTGAACCGCATTTTAAGTGATCGACGTCAAACAGTCACGACTCTAAAAGCACCGACTGTTCTTTTTCAGGAGACGCTCGTAAATGAAGGCTTTACCCCATCCGCTTCACCGTTAAAAATTAGACTTTACATAAATTAACCTACGTATAAATGACACTTAGATCATTAAGCACTTTCGCCATCGCAGCAGCAGCTTTTACCTCTTGTAACGCACCTGCTAATGGAAATGGTGAGCCCACAAAAATCACGATTTTACAAACCGCAGACATTCACGGCCAAGTCTTACCACACAGTGAGTTATTCTGGGAGAATGAAGAGATTTCATTCAAAACTCTTGGCGGTTTAGCCAATATGAAAACCCTATTCAACCTTGAACGCGAATCCAACCCTAACACCATCATTTTAGACGGTGGTGATCTCATTCAAGGATCCGCAGTTGCAGCGTTGTCAAAAGGATCCGCTTTTGGCCCTATTGTAAAAGCAATGGAGTACGATTTTCTTATTCCTGGGAATTGGGAAGTAGTCTATGGAAAAGAGCAAATGATGAGCGTTTTGAATAGCTATGAAACGCCTGTGATTACTGCGAATATGTTCCATGACGAAGCCGGTAAAGCACCAATTTTTCCTCAATACTGGATCAAAGAAATAAACGGCAATCGCCTAGGTTTCCTATCCTATAACGATCCGGAGGTACCAATTCGTCAAAATCCATCGTTTTCAGAAGGATTAGATTTTGATCCCATTTTAGATAACCTAGAAGAATTGGTCACTAAACTAAAAGAGGAAGAGAAAGTAGATATTCTCTTCGTAGTTACCCATATTGGTATAAGTAAACAATTTGACCTAGCAAACCATCCTGCTTTAGCCCAGGTGGATTACGTTTTAGGAAACGATACACACGAGCGTATACGCAAACCGCTACAAGCGGGACACGCTAAGGTCACAGAGCCCGGTGCATTCGCATCGTTTGTTGGAAAAATGGTTCTTACTGTTCAAAATGGTGAAATCATTAATGAGGAATATGACTTAGTAGAAGTGGATCCGAACATATACCCAGCGGATGAAACTGTTGCGCAGGTAATCGAAAATGAATTGGAACCCTATAACGAGAATATCAACGAAGTTTTAGGTTACACCACTACCCCACTTTACCGCTACTTCGTAGTTGAAAACCCTATGGATAATTTTATCACCGACGCGGCGTATTGGAAAAACGATGTAGATATCGCACTTTCTAATGGATTCCGGTTCTCCCCTCCGATCAACCCAGGTGAGGCAGGCGTTGCGCCCATTACACGAGGTGATATCTGGAACATGCTTCCGGTCAATGAAAAAGTGAAAATTGGCAAAGCCAGTGGTCAACAAATCAAAGACTGGCTCGAAAAAGAACTCCATAACGTTTTTGCCGAAAAGGCTTCAGAGCGTTTTGGCGGATGGGTAGTGCGATTCTCAGGTATGGAACTCACCTTTAATGCAAATGCTGCGAAAGGGGAACGTGTTCAGGATATCTATGTTGGTGGAGCACCCATAGAGATGGATAAGCTTTATAAAATGTCTGCTTGCCGTCGAGAAGGCGAACCACTCCACATGCTCTGTAGAATGCCAAATACAGTTGAAACCGTAGTTATGGACTATACCATACACGATCTTATCGAAGAATACCTGGCTCACGTGGATACCATCGCTCCGGTAAGAGATGGCCGTGCAAAAGCCTTAGATTTAGGGGACAATGTTCTTTCACAATTGCCCGGAACAGATTATCATTTCCACTAAATTTCTATCCATGAAAAAATTACTTTTATCCTTGGCTTTAGCCACTGGCCTTCTAAGCAGTTGCACACCCAATACGACAGAAGCATCTGTTGAAGAAACGGCTGCAGTTACCACGCAGAATTATTTCGTTTTAAATCGCAACGTACAACAGCTCAAAGCAATCGCAAAAGCTGCTGGAGAATTAGCCATTGCTGACTCTAGCACCTTCGGCGAATTCAACGTCATCATATGCGGTAAGTCTGTTCAAGATATGGTCACCCCAGAGATCATGGATCCTTTTATGGAAATCTTGAACGCTAATAACGTGAATGTCATCGCTTGCGGCTTTTCATTAAAGAAATTTGAGGTAGATCCTGCCGGGCTCCCAGAAGGGGTTACTGTTGTCCCAAACGGTATTCAATACGGTTTCGAAAAGCAAAAAGAAGGCTACTACAGCATTACACTGTAAACTCTTAGAAATGATCGTTAACCCCTCTAGATTTCGATTTAGAGGGGTTTTCTTTTTAGTCTACTACCCTGGTCCAATTCAACAAATGATGGTAGCCTTCGTGATGAGAGGGCAATATTCCCTTAAACAACAAACTATCTTGCCTAAATACCCACAACAGACTAGGGTTTTGTTCTTCAATAAGTACATCGCCATTAGGTAAGAACTCAAACAAACCTTCCGTAAATGAATACACGCCATGTTGCGAATAAGCCTCTTGGTTTGGTGCACTGAAAGTCTGAGAGGCCAAGTCGTAATATTTGATATGCGAAGAATACGCGGGGTACTTCAGTAGGTTCGGCTCTTTACTTCGGCCGCCATCTTCTTTAAATCTTTTAGTTGGCGCATTATTATTAAAAAAAGCGATGGTTTGTCCGTCAACAATATCTACATCGTGCTGACTGGTAAAAGGACCTTCAATGACACGAACAACACTGTCGATTGAGGGCCGATAGTGGAGAATAACCGAAGAAGTCCTGAAACTTAAAAAGACATCCCCTGCAAGCATGTATTCGCTCGATTCTAAAACCGGCTCAACATCGTTCAAATGAATAGGATCATCCACAACTACACTCTTAATGATCAGGTGTTCTAACCCATGATCGAGTAATAATTCGGCCATCGAGCGCTTAAAAAGTATCGCGCCAGTTTCCGTATCTAACTGGGCAATGTAGTTATCTAAAAAGTGATATTTCACACCCCCCATTTCGTATGTAACGCCATTTGATGGGTGCGAAGCTTCAGACAGATCATAAGCACAAACCCACATCGTTTCGCCGATACCCGCATTCATGGAATGATGGTGCCCAATTTCTTTTTGATGCCAAAGTTGCTCACCCGCAGCATTCATGCAATAAATACCGTCATAACCATTTGTGGCATACGCCATACGGTCATTTGAAAGCAGAAGTGGATGCATGATTCGATGATGTGGCTTCAATCCGCCCTTGACTTCCCAAGATTTTTTAACGGCCTGTGTCTTTAAATTACGGACCTCTATTGCTCTATTTCCTTCCTCGTTTGAATAGCTCACCAATACATTGATGTCGTAATCTAATCTATTTACAGAGGCAAATGCAGGGTGTGTTGGCACGAAGGTTCCTGGTAACTTTTCCACCTCCTCAGCGGCCTGCGTGACCAGATCTGGGAAGGAAGTGAGCGTAACTAAGAATTTTCCCCATAATCCGTGGGATTTACCTGGAATTCCATGATGTCGGACGCTCCAACCATAGAAGGAAAGTAAGGCAAGAACGATAATTACGGAAGTGATGCCATTTAGCAGTTTAGATCTCATGGCTTTACTTTATTAAATGTATGGCCTTTCGTTGCATTATGGGTCGGCCGCTAGTATAAAGGTTTGATGCTTCGACCTCCAAGAAATACACACCAGCAGCAGCAGGTTTGCCATTAACATTTCCATCCCAAAAGAGGTCCGGTTGTTCCGTTTCAAAGACCAATTGGCCCCAACGGTTATATATTCTTTGCAGCAATCGATCTGTATTAGTCGACTGTATCTCGAGTACATCGTTTATCATATCCCCGTTAGGTGTAAAAAAATTGGGCACTACTATAGTAGGATAAAAAGCGATCTGCCTACAGAGTGAATCCACACAACCGTCCGCGGTGTATAGGTAGGCGCAAATGGTTTGGGGTTCTGGATTAAGGACTACAGGCCCCCAGCCAGTCATTAGGTGGCTACCAGTAATTGCACCATTGCTCCAACTCTGGCTACCTGCAGAAATAAAAATTGAATCAAAGCTGTTTGAGTTTACCGACTCATAATAGACATTTATACCGATGATTTCGTCTGAATTTAATACTTGGACCATCCCTGAATAGCCACTTCCATCGTTCGCAATCACTAAGGAATCTATGCGACGAGTATACCCCACACGCATCGAAGGCAAGGCCACACTATCTGTACAGCCCTCACTGGAAGAGGTGATCAAGTATCCGCTGTAATTACCCGAATCCACCAAACAATGAGTAAAGGTCGAAGAGGAATCTATTGTACCGTCACTGAGTGCCCATTGGTAATTTAATAGTCCCGACGTATCCAGTGCATTATTTATTGTAAAACACAGACTATCACACGCAAATAGTGCAGTCGTGTCAATTAAAATTTGAGCATCACTTTTGGGTGCGATCCATACGGTATCATAAGATTCACAGGTGTATTGAAAACTTATATCATCAATACCAAAGTCATTTCCGGACAAGGCCGCACTGGTAGTAACTAAATTAATGGTTGCATTTCCTGAGGCGGGAACTGTAAAAGTTCGAGTAGTTTGAGCCCAAACTCCCGTCGAGTTCGGCGTACTTGCGGCATTCCCAATATTTGTACCGGAGAGTTTTAGCTGAACTGAACCGGCCGGAGTAACAAAAGTCAGCATCCACCATCGCATAGTCACCTGAACTCCTGGGGGAAAGCTAACAATCTGTCGCCAAAGTATTTTATTACCACCCGTTGACCCATTAACCAGCATGTAATTTCCTGTACCCGTTGTATGATCGCCCCAACTACCAAAGTTCGGGTGCACTGCATTTGGGTTTGGCCCTACTGCATAGGTTCCCTCATTCCAAATAGATGTTGCATTGTACGTGTAAGCCGTTAAAAAGCCGGTATTACCATTCGAAAAGTTACCATTTGTCGCCATCTGACTGCTTTGACTTATTCCTTTAACCACCACATAAGAAGCGGTATCAGAAAGAATAATGTAAGGCGAGGCACAAGTATCGCAACTTAAGGTAGCGTCGTGAGACCATTGATATTCGCTTGTTCCACTTGCTGACAAAAATATGGTATCTCCAACACAAGCAGTGAGTGAATCCGCATTCGCATTTACAGCGCAATTCTGCCCTTTGGCGACTCCGAATAACAAGAACAATAAAAAAGTTAGTGAACCATTTCTCATCGTTATAAAACTACAAATTCTAAAATGATCAGCAGAGAATAATGCGTGAACGAAGCGTTTCAAAAAAAGTAGAAAAAATAATCGCCTTCGCTTGTTTAGAATGATTCTACATAATACGTTTGCATCGTTATTTAAATTCATTCTAAATAAGATGCTTTACCCCTTTCTTCTTACCCTACTATTGACGCCTACAGACACGGTTTTACCGCCGCCCGTCGAGCTCGAAAGCATCACCATTACCGCGCAGACAAGGAGGGCAAGTGAGCACATCAGCGGAGCAGGATTGGTACTCAAACAGAAAACTATTTTAGCTTTTGACCAGACCGATGCTAATACTGTTTTACAGAGCCAGCCTGGAGTTTATGGACAACAGGAAGACGGCTGGGGGCTGCGCATGAATATTGGCATTCGAGGAACGGGAACGCTTCGTTCGTCACGCATTACATTGATGGAAGATGGAGTTCTCACGGCACCGGCGCCATACAGTGCACCAGAGGCCTACTATACCCCTGTAATTTGGAAATATTCGAATATTGAAGTGCTAAAAGGTGCTGCTCAAATAGTAACGGGACCTCAAAGCACGGGAGGCGCAATCAATTTTGTTACCCCAGTTGGAAATGAAAAACCTGATGTTAAATGCGCTATAGCGGCGGGGGCATTTGATCAGATTAGAGGCACAATTTCTGGCGAAGTACTTCCCTCTAAACGTACGCAACTTCTATTCGGAATTTTTCACCACGAGGCTGCTGGCTTTCACACCATAAAAGACCAACAATCTGGTGGATTCGACCTAAACGACGGCTACCTAAAACTCATTCACCACCTAGATAATAAAGATATTCACCACCTAGAAGTACTTATTGCCGGGACCAGTGAGCGCTCACAGCAGACTTATTTGGGTACTACGCTACAGACAGCGTTATTTACTCCAAATGAACGTTATTTTTCTTCTAGTAATGATGAAATGAGCATGGACCGATTGATGACGCGATTTGGCTACACTCTGAACCTCGAGAATGGTTTTATCAGGGCAGATCTCTATAGGCAGTACGTGCACCGCAATTGGTATAAATTAGATAAAATCGACGCTGGGAATGGTGCTGTATCGATCGCATCTATTCTGGACCAATTCCAAAATTACCCCTCCGAATTTGAAGCGATGAAAGGCGAAAATTCCGATTCTGCGCTTGCACAACTCAAAGCAAACAATAGATACTATTTGAGTCAAGGCATACAACTTCGCGGACAATGGACTCAGCGCTTTGGGAACCTTCTTCTGAAACAAGAGACGGGCATAAGACTTCATTACGACCATGCAGATCGTTTTCAGCATACGGATCATTACCTCATCGGACAAAACGTCTTTACCTTAAGGCAACCCGGACTACCCGGTGCAGCAGGCAATAGAATAGATTATACCACTGCTCAAAGTGGCTACCACAGAAGTACGCTTTCCTATAAAAAACTCAACATTCAAAGCGGGTTTAGAACAGAGAACATTCAAGCCTACAGAATGGATTACGGTTCTAACGACGCTGAAAGGAATGGCACAGAAGTTAAAGTCCGTAGCAATAATAGTTTGGTCTTCTTACCGGGAATAAGTTTGAATTATTCTATTAAAAACTGGAACAGCTTCGCAGGACTTCACAGGGGCTTTACACCAGCCGGTTCAAAGGAAGGTGTATTACCAGAGCTTAGTTTAAGTGGTGAGGCCGGGATTCAACACCTCAAGCTACCGATCAACATAACCTTCTTCTACAGTGCGTACGACCGTCTGTTGGGTTCCGATGCTGCAAGTGCTGGGGGCAGTGGATCCGGTGAAATGTTCAATGGCGGTGCTGCAGAAGTATATGGCTTCGAGGGGCAATTGGGAAAAACTATTAAAGACCATAAATTCCAAGCTACCGCCACGGTGACCCAAGCCTACTTTAAAGAATCATTTTCAAGTGATTTTGACGGTTGGGGCGATGTCAATTCAGGAGATTTCATGCCCTATATTCCGCAGATGCAGTGTGCCCTTCAGCATCAATGGAGTAAAAAGCGCTGGTCCATTAACAGTCAATTGCTCTACCTCAGCGCCCGTAAATCAGCAGCTGAATTAGATGTTTTCGATTTACCACCGTCCTCTGTACTCAACGAGGCCATCAGTTATGCAGTCACGGAAAATGTGATTTTGAAACTATCGATTCAAAACCTCACAAACACGAGACACATTGTCGCTGCTCGTCCTGCTGGCTTCAGAACCTTCGCCCCCCGTATGGCGCTTTTAAGTATCAACGCAAGCCTCTAACTAGTGTTAATGTTACCGGTGCAGATGCCTCAAGCACTGCGTATGCACTGCAGTATTTTTCTCTAGTCAGCTTTGCCGCACGCGCTAAAACGGTATCGGGTGCATCTGTATCCACCGTAATAATCATGTTAATCGATGAGAAAATTCGAGGCAATTCATCGCGACGTTCTGCATGCACCTCTGCATTGTAGTCGTTTATAGCATACTTACCTTTTTTTAGGATATGAACGATATCTATCGCACTGCAACCCGCTAAAGAAATAAGCATTAATTCCATAGGCCTGAAGCCCTGATCATTACCACCCATTTCAACGGCGGTGTCCAGTATCATTTCATGCTTTCCAGCGCTTGCTTTAAAGCCGAAATTGTCGTCGATGCGTGAGAGGGCTATTTTCAAATTATTGGTCTTTAGTGATGTCGTAGGCTAAACCAAGCCCAGTGACTAACGGGTTATAGCTTAGGCGAACCTTCCAGCGTTCTGAAAGTATAAGGTCAGCGGTGGCATTCGCACCTAAAAGGACTCCGCCCTCCTCACCTTCTATGGGCAATAATGTTGGATTCTGAAGATCCGTTACCGCATGATACCCGGAAATGAATCCCCCTTGCAACGCGAGTTGCATCCAATCCACTGGGCGATATATGAACTCTGCTCCCCACATAAAAGACAATTGACGCCAACTATTTATGGTAATACTCTGAAGAAAAGCTATTTCAAATGAATTCGTCGAATTTGTGCTGAGACGGTAGCGCGTATTAATAAACGGCAGGTGGTGATTGAAGGTGTAATACCAAGAAGTGTCTCTAAAGGTGAAGGCGTATTGACTTTGACCGTTGTAATTGGCCGGATCTGACCAAGTACCCGGAACCAGTAGCCAATCTTTCTTGGTAATACCCAAATCTTCATGAAAAGCATAGAGGTAGCCCAACTCTCCTCTAAAACGCGGCGACTCCTGCGCTAAACAATTTTTCGGTAGACCGAACAACAGTAAAGACCAACCCAGCAAAAACACATACTTCAATCGCATGTGTTCTAAGTTAGTTCTTTTTAAAGAGTTTAGCGACTTTGGAAGCTTTTACGCGAGGCTTAAGTAAGACCTGCTCTTCAAAATCGGCCATTGGGGTTTCACTTACCGTCTTCTCGAAACCAACCAATGTTACTTTAATATCCTTAGTTGCGGCATTGATTTGAAACTCTTCAATGATCTCGTTAACATCCGGGTGCATGCGCAACGTTTGAGATGCATCTAGTTCCACACTAGAATTGGGTGGAATAGTATCCAGGGTCTGTTGGATACTCGCCTTGTTCAAAAAACTCACAACCTCCGAAAACTCAATCTTTATTGGAGCACCCGGTTGATAGTTTCGTATGTCAAATTTGTAAGG
>P_2C_Liq_1_UnCtyDRAFT_1000516_pt1 | contig 16628 bp, 21 predicted proteins | sample Pon2CUnioCityCA_2_FD_10234 | JGI IMG/M metagenome (IMG submission 10234) | reverse complement strand
TTCTCGACGACCGTGTTTTACTTCCATGAGCAAATATTTAATATACTCTTTATCGTATGCTAATGTATCATCGACTCTGTCGATGTCTACCTCAATCCATTTTCTGCTGTTCCATTTGTATAATTTATTTGGCAGAATGTCAACTTTTAAGAATAATTGCCCTTTAGATGGCTGCACTGGCCAAGTTGTACCAAAGCTTGCACCACTAACATCACCTAAATCAAAATCTGGTTCAGCAACTGGCTGTTTGCGCACTGTTTGCTTTTCGTTGAGCAGGTCAATAATTTGCTGTTGAGTTTTAACCTTAAGAGCCAACTCTGTGTTTTCTGTAGATAACGAATTAATTTTATCTGTGTTTTCGACTTCTTTGATTACTTCTACAGGTACTTCAACTTCTTTGATTACTTCAACTTCTTTGATTACTTCTACAGGTACTTCAACTTCTTTGATTACTTCAACTTCTTTGATTACTTCAACTTCTTTGATTACTTCTACAGGTACTTCAACTTCTTTGATTTTAGTATCAATTGCTATGTTGTTTCTTTTTTTTTGATTCCGAAATCCAGATATACCGCTTACTGCTGCTAGAGTTAATATAACTGCTAGTGGATCAAATACTGCTACTAGCAAAAGTATCATCCATCGCACACTTTCTTCAAGTAAGTCACTGCCTGCGTCTGTGCCATAAATTAGCTCTGCAACATATTTAATAGGTCCAACTTCTGCTTCAAGTGCCCTAGCTTGAATTTCAAGTTGATACTTTTGTTCTGTTAACTCATCAACAGTGACATTAGCAGTAGCAATACGCTTTAACTGCTGGTCAACAACGTCTTCGACACTTTCGTCATTGCCAATGGTAAGACTACTTCGCAGTCGTTGTATAAGTTCTTGGCTAGCTGCTATTTGCAAATCAGCACTTTTCCTGATACGTGCAATTTCGTCTCGAGCTGCAATAGCGACGGCAGGCTCCTGGCTTTGTAAATCGTCAATTGCAGTCAGCGCTGCGTCTCTACGCTCTTGTAGTTTAGCACTTTGTTCGCCTCTGAGACTGTTTACAAGATCAGTTAATCTGCTTCGTTCAGATGCTGCAGACTGTTGTGCAGAGCTTCTAGCAGCTACAATTTGTTCTTGTAGTTGCAAAATTCTAGCCTGCTGTGATTGTGTCCAAGATGCTAGTGCACGCCTAGTATTGCCGCCGAGAAAGCCGTCGCTGCTAACGCCAATTGCTGCTTGTGCTGCTCGTACTTGGTCTCGTTCGGTACTGTTTAATTGATTGGTGACTTTGGTGATGTTTTCGTTAATGCCGCTGATTTGCTGTTGCAAGTCAGTGATAACTGTACTGTCAAGTTCTAGATTGTCTAGTCTACTTTCTATGTCGGCAGCTTGTTGTTCTAGTCTAATCAGTTGATTGTCTACACTAGCAATTTCGTCGTTGTATGGTTTTAATCTACTATCAGCATCAGCCCGGGTATTTTTGATAATCAGCAATTGCTCGTCGATTGCTGGCTGTATTCTGCTATATGCACTATCTATGCGAGACTGCTCTGCATCAATTTGGCTTTGAATGTTAGCATTGTTGTTGACTGTGCTAGCTTCTGCTTCTGCAATGCGCTGTTCGGCACGAGATATAATAGTTTGTTGGCGTACTACTTCAGTGTCAATGCGTTCAATTTGTGCAAGCCCTTCGGCTGCATTAGCAGTTTGCTCAATGTGTGCTTTGCTAAGAAACCCAAAGATTCCCATACTAGTAATCAGCATCAGTACACCAATTGCAGGCACCAAGTATAGTTTTAACAAAAATCCTGCTTGCTGCCAGTATATTTTAAGCCATATAGCACCGGTTATCTTGGCTAGCTCAAGCACACTGCCCATAATAATAATAGGAATCACACTAGCCGCAAAAATAGCAGTTAGACCTATAATACTGTAGTAGGCTGCACAAGCACTAATGGTTAGTGCTACAAATAATGTAAAATAGTGATAAAACTTCATAAAACTATTTATGTAATAAAAAAGAGGCCATTATTAATAAGGACCTCTTGTTGTGTTACTGTGATTTATTTTTTGTCTGGGTCAACTACTTTTTTACGCTTTTTGCCCCAGCCAACTGTATACTCAATTTCATCACTGCGAGCATACTTTTCAAGTTTGGTAATAGTGCCGCCTTCTTTGAGATACTGTTCTACTAGTTGGTTTACTTTATCCATATCATCGTCTTGTTTATTTGAAGCCATAAGATATTTTGCCTTTGTTTAATTTAATGTTGAAACTTTTAGAATTTCTAAAAGTATATATGGCCTGCCCGGGAGGACTCGAACCCCCAACCTAGGCATTAGAAGTGCCTTGCGCTATCCAGTTGTGCCACGGACAGATCATATATACTCTCCTTGGGAGACAGAAAAAAAGTTGGTAGCCGCAGCCGGATTCGAACCGGCACGCCCGAAGGCAACAGATTTTAAGTCTGGTGTGTCTACCGTTCCACCATGCGGCCATCTGTGTTTTTACTTATGCCCCGTCATCCATTTCTGAGTACATTTCTTCAAACTCGGCTTCAACTTCTTCTACCCGAGCATTCCATTTGTTAATAAGCTCTGGCAGAGTTTCGACTTTTGCACCAAGTGCTTCAAGATCATTTACAATTTCAATCAAGTCATTCATGTCGTTGTCTCCTTGTTTGCCCTACTCATATACAATAGCACGACAGCGCCGTGTTGTCAACCAGTTTACGCCTCTTCAGCAAAGTTTTCTTCTGCTTCTGTTGCCTGCTCCATCAGCGGCATCATGTCTTCCATCATGTTGAGCATACGCTCAAACGCTCGCTGCTCGTCTGCGCTGAGGGCCATTGGCTCTTCGTTGTCCAATGCTTCGCTGATTACGTTGAAACAGTCCTGCATGTCCATTACAGTGTTCTGAAAGCGGCAGTAGCTCATGTTAGCCATTGTGTAGTTCCCTCTTGTTGTGTTGCCCTACTCATATACAATAGCACAGTAATTAGGCCATGTCAACTGCTTTTTGAAACTTTTCTTTGGTTTCGTCAAATTGATCAGCTAGCATAATCAAACGCTTTGTTGCCCACTCACGGTCAAAGTCGTCTTCTGCACTATCCAGTTCGCGGATACGATCTCGCATCATCTCTGCAATGCTTTGGTATGCGCCCATTTGGTAAGCCATAGTCAATGATTGATCTCGGAATTTCATATGTGAAGTCCTCTTGCTGTGTTGCGTTATATATACACTATAGCAAATGATTAGAGTATTGTCAACCTTTGATCCCGTAAGATTTACGACCTGCTGTAAGATAATCTTTTTCATCTCGTGTTTTAATAGCGTGACAACATTTGCACAAAGTCTGAATATTTTCTGCTCGATTATCTCCCGGATTTCCATTGATATGATCTGCATCCAACTGCCAGGCTGGGTCAATGATAATACTAGTACACACAAACCCTAAGCGTCCGTCGGTGTTTTCGCAGAAATTCTTGCGATACTGTTTGTAATTCCAGTTGCCCAATCCGTATTCAATTGAGTGATGCTTGGCACATTTGGCACGCCGTACTGGGCTTCCATCTTTGCGATATTTTCCCATGTGCTGTCCCAAACGAGTACAGCCTTCTACCTTACAATAACGATGATTCTCTACAACCGTCAACATAGCTTTGTCCTTTATGCAGTAAGTTATACATATACTTTAGCATACGCTTTAACACTGTCAACCGCTATCTGCGCATTGCTGCAATATCTTTGGCATCGTCTTTTTTGTCTGCAAACACAGGAACCATGTTGCTTTTATGCATAGTTGCAATGCCCAACAACTGCCGTTCACCGCTGTACACCATTGACTCACGTGCAGGGCCGTGCCCTGCAATATTATTGCCAAGCTTAACTGTCGATGTTGTTTTGTAATCTGGGATACTGTTTAACCCCACACGCTCACCTTTTTTATTTACAGGAAGCTTTGTTTTTCCGACGCCTAGTTTTTTNAGATATACTTCGTGATCTGCTTCGGCTTGTAGTTGTTTTGCAGTTTTTTTCTTAGCTTTGCGCTTTCGAGTATTAGTTGTACTGTAAGCAGGGCCCATTAGGTGCATACCGGACATTATAGTTCCTTTGTGTGGTTATTAATGTACAATACTAATTTACAACAAAAAACATATTCTGTCAAGCAATTTTCAGCACACGTTAAAGTCGTCAGAAAATTTAATCTACCCCAAACATTTTTGCCAATTCTGGATCAAACTTTGACAATGGAATCCTAAGATTTTTAAAACTTTTTATGTATTTTTTTAGCTTGTTGGGTGCTTCTGGGTCTGGACTAATTCCAATTAAATTGTAGTATTCTCCAAAACCAGTTTCGGTTAGTAACTGCTTATCTACCAAATCATCGGGCGAGTGCGGCCAATGCTCAAGTGATAAAAATTCTGGATCTTGTAAGGTATAGGTCGACAACTTGATATTTTGCTGTTGGCAAAAATGTTTCAATGCTGGAAGATCCATTATATTTAAAATACTAAGTGTACAATTAACCTGTACGTAATCTACTATTTCTTTAAAAACTTCAACATTTTTAATAATTTGTTGCCAGTTGCACCCATATCTAAGCCACTCGGCCTTTTTTCCAACTGCATCTAAACTCAACAAAACAATTGTATAATTCCAATTTTTACTGTTAATTATTGTTTTAATTGCCGGAGATAGAATTGTTGCATTAGTATGGAATTCAAGTTTTGTTCTATTAGACAGGCCTTTGTCAATAAGTTCGTTTAGGAAGCCAATGACGTCTTTGTTATACAACGGTTCTCCGCCGCGTATGGTCAGCCTAACATAAGGATGAAATTCATAACTTTTTAAAATTTCATTCTTTAGTGTTTTCCATCTATCTTTGTATAAGTGTTGAGTCGAAACATAATCGTTTGGCAACAAGCCTGCTTTTTTCTTTTGATTTTCGATTAACGAGCTGGAGCTTTCGTCACAAATCCAACAACCTAAATTACATTTATTTCCAAACATTATGTTCCATGTTTGCGGCCACTGTAGATTACTTGACAATTCGCCGTATTCTTTGTTAACTACGGTTCGGAAACTACTACCAGACACTTTTTCGCTTAGTTTGCAGCCCTGGCATGCTGCCGGAAAACTTTCTTTTCCAAATTCTTGTCTAAATTTTTCAAGTTCAGGACTTTTCCACCAGGTTTCAAAATTTGAGGTTGGAAGACTGTTAATTTGTGGATGTGCTGAGCAACAATTTCTAAACCCAAAATTAGAATTTGTAAATCCAACCTTAAAGGGCACAGCACAGTATATTTTAGCCATCTAAGTTTCCAAAATTTATTAAGTGTTCAAATGTATCTGTATTTTTTTGTTTACTAACGTATTTTAACAGTTGATTTTCGAGTTGAGATATTAGCATAAAATCCAACTTCGCATCAAGTATTTGATCAATTATATCTTCGGGTGGAAGTTGCAATATCATTTTAGTAATATCTAGGTCTTTTAAGGGTGTCCACGTTATTGTGTTTCCTAAATGCCAATGCTGATGATCGTTGCATAACATATCTAAAATTTGATTATTTAAATCAGATTCTAACAAATATTGTTCTTTTAAAGAATGTCGGTTGTTCCAATATTTTTGAAATATTTTTTTATTTTTGTCTTTTAAAAAGTAAGCGTAATGATATCCCGGCGGTCTTGTTTTGGTTAACGCCAATATATCAACATCGTGCCATGCAGCCCAAAGTGCAGCGGTTTCGGGCCCACGCATAAAATATTCATCACCAAACGCACCCGATGCCAAAATTGAAGGAGTTTTCCAATGATGTATTTGACTATATCCCCAAAAATTTTGTTTAATAGTAGAAAAGTTTTTATATATAAATTCGTCATAATCAAGATGTTCGTATGTGATTAATTCAAAGTCTTCGTCGTTGAGATATTTTGTCAATAACGCATAACAGAGCATAGTGTTAACGCCGCCGGTTAAAAATATTTTTGTATTCTTATTTTTTAGGGCAAGCGTTTTATTTTTTAATATTTCAATTGCGTTTTTTAAAAAATTCTCAGTGGTTATGGCTATGTTAGCAACTGATAGATTTCTATCAAAGAAATGTTCTGTTACAGAATTGTCAATAATTGATAGATATCGATCACTGTACACTGTATCTAGCTTAACATTATCGTAAGGTAAGTTTGTTATAACGTTTGTATTAGAACTATACAAAGGAAATGAGCGAGTTAGGTCATGTGTTACCGTTGTTGAATTTTTTTCAACAACTATTACGCAAAAGTTTCCAGAAAGTCTTGGTGTTTTGTCGTCGATAAAACATTCAATAATGTCTTTTAAATCAGCAGAGTCGCAGTATCCTTTGTAAAATACTAGTGTGTCTTCTAAAAAGATATGCTCCCATCCATTGTCGAGACCTATGTAGACATCGTTGTGATTGTAATTGTTTGAGAATCTGCTATCATTGCCTAGTGTATTAATTGAAAAAAACATTTTTACTAACCGTTCATTGAAATTGCTTATGCATTTTTGTGCTGCATCAATATTAGTGTATTTACTTCTAATTATGATGTACAACTATTATATAGCAAAAAGACATATTGTGCCAAATTCAATTTACTTTTTAGTATCGGCAGTTGGCATACGTTTAAGCAACGGCTTAACTGCAGCCTCGCTTTGACTACGATTCCATTTGAATTGTTTTTCGGCTTCTAGTAGCATATCTTCTAAGTTGTTGTGCCTAGATATAATGCTGTAAAGTATTTCGTCAATTGCTATCCAGTTCATGACCGAGAAATAATATCTGCTCGCGTGTTGCCACGGTCTAAGAACCATGGGTCAGAATTTAGATTTTTTGCAAGTTCTTGTGCCTTGGCAAATGTTGTGCAAGTACTAACAACTAGACTGCCGCCTACTGTTACTTTCCAAACTTGCTCGCCAGTCCGGCGTGTTGTTTCTGTTACTCGATAGTCGTTTCTGTTTTCGCGGCGCATTATTTTTTCTCTTTTGCTTGTTTTTCGGCTTTGGTTAGTTTGTTGTTCCAAGTGTTGTTACTAATACCCAACTCACTGGGCATTGCTTTGGTTTTGCCTACAGTAATTTCTCCACCTTTAGCAAGAAACTCAGCCTTCATGCGTTCAAGTTCGTCGTCTTTGGGTTTTGCATCGTGGTTCATTGACATTATTTTTTCCTCTGTGTGTATTAATTTAGCATGTTTGTGATAGGAAGTCAATGATTCGAACTGCGTTAAAGTGTAGCATTAGGTTGCAGGAAGTAAATCTTTTGCAACCGGTCTAATAGGGATACTTTTTGTCCAAACTCCTGCTACATACACAACAGCTTCACCGTCAAAGCCGTTGTCTACACCAGCATCTCCTATTGTGTATAAATCATCTCTGATATTGCTACGAATATCTTGTCCATATTCTTGAAATAGTTTTGTTATACCCATTCGATCATTGTAACGTCTTAGGTCTCTAATGCGTGTACCATTTGGGTCACTTACTTTTGTAAAGACACTGTTTAGTACTGGATTTAAAGCACGATATCCAAGATAATCAAGAATGTAATTGTACCATTTGCTGCTAGGCTTCTGCACGTTATTCAGCCACTGATCTGTAATTTTAGTTTTTTCCATCCTAGCAATTTTTTCAGATACTTCTGCTCTTAACCAACTAAGTTTAATTTGCAACTCGGGCACTTCGTCGCTGAAATAAAACAGCACAACATCTGTATTTTCAAAATTATAATGGCAATCGCCAAAGTTAGCATCATTCATTTTCCAGCACCACCACCCGTTTTCTATTACAAGATGTGGCTTTTCTTTACCAAACACTGCAACCGAGCGTTCACCAACAAAGCCTTCTCGTTTAATTTGGTCATACGCAGATTCAATAAAATTTGGTGTATGCAATAATGCTGCACCGCAATGTCCCTGATATGTTTGAAGATACCTTTCAAAATTGTTTGTGTTTAATTCTATGTTGTTTAGATTAAGCGACTTTACATTATCTCTTTTACTAACATCTCGAAAGTCTTTGATATTGTTTTTCCATAATCTTTCGCTCCATTCTTGGTGCATTACACTACTTCTAAGGTGTGTAATATGCACAGGAACATTCTCCCGTGTCATGCTATCCAAAACACTGTGGCTGTCTGTGCCGCCGCTGTATCGCAATTCAATTCTGTCGTATTTGCTTTGCAGTATCCTAGCATGTTTGTCCATGTAGTAATGAACACTATGCGGAGGTTCTTTTTGCCATAGTGGTGTGTTGTTTAAAAATTTATACGGCAGCACGTATTCGAGCCCATTGGCAGCATTCTTAGTGAATGCTGTCAATGCGTCTACATTATTATAATAAGTGCTTGCACCTACCTTATAATGCATCATTTTTGTGAAGCCTTTATAGACAAGTACCATTCTTCCATAAACTTTAGCTGTTCATCACGTGACAACGAAAGTTGTTCGGGAAGATTATGTCCTGTGCTAGCAAGAAACGTGGCCATTTCGGGACTTTGTTGAATTTTTTGTGCAAGTTCAAAGGCTTCGTCCATGTCCATATTAAATGCAACAAATGCTGGATAAGTGTTTTTATCTGCAAGTTCGGAATCCGATAGTGTACTAAAGTTTGTAAACTGTGTTTCTCTTGCATCAGTTGACGCAACACATGTCATCCACTCGCGCATTTGCGGAGAGTAAATATAGTCTACTTCTCCTGATCTTAATCCAGGAATATAATCTTTACTACCTTTATATGGAATAATTTTTGCATTAGGATTGACACTCTGTACTACTGCAGTTGACTGTGCTTTGTATACACCGTTAATGGCCAGGATGCCAATCTTAATATCTTTGCCATTAACAAAATCATCTAAGCTACGGCCTTCGGTTCCGGTTACAAAGCATGCACGGTAAGGAAAACTGTGAGAAATACTAACAATATTTTCTTCTTCTACAAAGCAAGGATTTTTACTGCCATCCTCTAGTGGGTCATTGGTTGAGAACCAATCCCAAAGTCCAAACATCTTTTCGTCGGTGTTTTTAGCAAATTCTGCCATCTTTGCACAACCGCGAATATTCATGACTTCCTTAAAATCATCGCCAAGGATTGGTGCAATTACATTCTGACTCATGCGTCCGTAAGCGCCGCCTGCACTATAATAAAGCAATACATTAACGTCTCCGGGCCCTTTTGCTTCGGAAATGTCTGCAACTGCAACTGCGGTGTTACTGATCATCATCAACAGGCCCAGTGCTGTAACCGATAACATTTTTTTGACATTAAACATATAAAATAACTCCTTTTAATTTTATGTTTTAATTAACATTAACAACATTATTTTGTGTTGTCTATTTTTATTTTCAATAAAAAAAGTATAACCTATATACACTTTCTATAAAAATATCTTGTAATACAAAACCATAAACCAATGGCATTGTGTTGTAGTTTCTTAGTAGGTAACCAAAAGGCATCAAACAAGCAAGCATTATCAAGTTTTCAACACCTGCATAGTATTTTTGTGCAACAGTATAACAAATTATAACCAACAGAGAAAATAATACTATATAAAATTTACGTATATCTACTCCACTTAGGAATTTAAGGAAGTTAACATACTTGCCTGCTATAAAGAGTCCTACAAGGCTGCTTATTCCAAATCCTATTAGAGTTATTCCGTACAAACTCTCAAAAAATGACAGTGTTGGGTTAATATTTTTGTAAACAAATACATCATAGATAAGTGCAGTGCTTGCAGTAATAGGTATACCTGCAAACAACATAGGCACCATACTAGTGTATACACTTGCATTGTTACTGCTTTCTGCTGCTACTAAACAGTTAACATCCCCATTTTTGTTATAAAGTTTATTACGTTTGCGTATTCCCAACTCGGTGTTGTAAGCTATCAATGTAGATAACCCCCAACTAATACCAGGAACAAAGCCAAGTACTGCTCCGATCATACTACTACGTAAAAGTGTCATTTTCATTTGTGTGTACATGTTTTTTACAGCTTTTAAATAGCCATCCATGCTCACACCTTCGAAATGTATACGTCCGCCAAACTTACTTGCTCTTAAAAATACAGGAAACACATACAGTGCAATCAATACAGGTAGCAAATCAATACCGGTGTATAGTTCAGTAATGCCAAATGTCATAAATGTTATGCCACCGTAATACTCATGTATGCCAACCATTGCCAAAACATTGCCGGTTATCCATAATAATAAACTTATCCAAAATTTATTGCTAGAAAAGATTACAATGGTCATTGCAGCAATTGTTAGCAATACTACCTGTACGTGTGTGTTAAAGATTTGATAAAAGACTGTTAGATAAGGCAACATAATCTGTATTAAAACAATAGCAAAGAAGCTTGCAAAAAAGCTGCCAATTGCGGAAGTCATAATTGCTTGACCGCCTCTGCCATCTTGGAACATTGCGTGTCCTTCGTGCAAAGCAGGTAAGCTTGTGCTAGTACCAGGAATAGCAAATACAGTAGCGCTAACACTACCAAAGTACTGATGCACACTAGCTAGTGTGATATACATAAACATAATGCTAGTTGGTTCCCAACTAAGTAGGATTGGAAACACTAACAATACACTTACAAATACATTAACACCCGGAACAATTCCAGATATAATACCTAAACCCATGCCCATAAAAAAAGCAAATACTATCTCCAACATTGTTGGTCCTTTTGATAATTTAATTTTTATAAGACTAGATTAACATAGGGCAGGGCGTTCTGTCAAGTAAAGAGTATATATTATACCCAAGCGTCCATTTTAATGCCCACGGCTGACGGTTGCCGTTGTCAGTTTTATTTATACAAAAATTCTTGTTTTTGAAAAATAGCATTTGCTTCTTTCTACATAAAATAAACTGATCTTGCATTGTTGCTCCGCTCATTAATTGAACTGAACTTTAACAACTTCGCCTGCAGGATTAAACATTGTTTGCACCCGGCAAGTGGAAGCAGGAGAACGCACCCGACAGTTCCACCATCGTTCTGCCTCTGCTTGTGTTTTGCATACAACTGCATTCCATTCCAAACCAGTGCTAGAACTTTCTGCCATTGGACGAGAGAACTGACCGCGTACTTCCCACATTTTGATATGTCCTTTTGTTTTGCTGTGCTATAATACTGTATAGCACCGTTGCAGTGCAGTGTCAACTGTTGTCTTTGTAGAATGCAATATAAATCTTAGTCATTTCACATTTCCCAATAAGGGTCACTGGCTGGCGACATATAAGTAGGGGTGTTAATGCTTTCGTTGTATTCGGCACCGCTAACAAGATTTTTACGAGTTACTATACGTTCGATGTTGCTGCGATAGTATTGTTCGTCGGCAATACCATACAAGTAAAGTGGATCTTCTTCTGAACGCAGCGCACCAAACTCGCTGTCTTCGGCTGCTGCTTTACGCATACGAGTAATTTGAGCTTGTGCTGCTCCGTGTGTTTTGTAAACTTTATTACGCAGAGTAACCGGAATCATTGTGCTTGTTTTGTGATAAACAACATAACCCATTGTGTCTTTCCTCTTGTGTTGTTAGCTTATATTTTACAGTAACACGCTTTTGTTATGGTGTCAACTCTTTATTTTAAAAATACAACAGTACACAGACAAAAAACGCCAAAATTTGGCGTTTTTTGCACCATTGACGAGTTTTACTAGTATGTGCTGCTTTGAAGAAGTAAACCACTTTTTCTGGGTTTTTGTCAAAATTCCATTGATTTTTATCAATAAGATCAATTCGCTATACCGAGCAATTTTTAAATTTTCAATTTAGCACCTTTTAAAGGTAATGCAACACTGTTTTGCTCTTTATTTTACAAAAGCGCCGCAGCAACCATGTACTAGAATGCACTTATTTAATTAAATTTTAAAATTTGGAAGGCTGCTTGCTGTGGCAATTCCACTAGTACTAGACATGTATTGGCTAGCCATTTGTGGCTCGGTTTTTGCGATAAACATTACAGTATTTTTGTTTAATTTAATTTTAGTGTCAGGATCGACTGTAAATGCAAACGGTCCGAGCCCGATACCTTGTTGTGTTGCCATCAACGCCAATGGCTTTTGAATAGTAATACTGTCTGCATCTTGGTCAACAAATCTAGCAACAATTTCATCGCTGCTGGTTGTTTTGATTGTTACAGTGTCATTTGCCTTGAAAGGCTGTTCGATAATCATTTTTTACGTTTCTTTCCAATTTTATACTGCTTTTTAGTTTACCCAAATATCGTGATCTTCGTAATATTGCTGAAGTTCAGTATAACCTCCAACATACCGGCCATGCAGCCAAATTTGCGGAACAGTTTTTGCATTTGGAACTGCTTCGAGCAGTTGTTCGCGTGACCAGTTGCCACTACTAATGTTTCGTTCTTCGTACTTAATATCTTTTAAACTCAACATTTCTTTTGCTTTTATACAGAAAGGACAATTGTCCTTGCTCCAAATAACTGTTCCCATTTTGACTTCCTTTTGTTATATTATAGACTCAACCCTTTAAAGGTGTCTTCGTTTACGTCTTGCTTAACAGCACCAATGGTGTAGCTGCTAAGTTCAACTTCTTGTGGCGCGACTTGAACATCTGCTCCGCTGATCCATTTTTGTGTCCACGGCAGTGGGTTTTGGCTTTGAGTGTACACTTTAGGCAAGCTTACTTTTTCCATACGACGAGCTGCAATATATTCAATATATTCGCCAAGTAGCTGCTCATTAAGTCCAATCATTGACCCGTCTTTGAACAAATAATGTGCCCATGCTTTTTCTTGCTCAACTGCATCAACAAACATCTGCACACATTCGTCCTGGGTTTCTTCTGCAATTTTAATAAAGTCAGGATCATCCTTGGGCAGTGTTTTNAGCAATAGCTGTGTACTTCCTAGATGCAAGTTTTCGTCACGTGCAATAAACTTAATAATTTTAGCATTGCCTTCCATTTTCTTTGCTTCAGCAAATGCCCAGCTGCATGCAAATGAGACATAGAAACGAACACCTTCGAGAATGTTAACACTCATTAGTGCAAGGTAAAGTTTCTTTTTAAGTTCGTACAAATCAACTGTAACATTTTTTGCTTCGCGATTAGACACGATTTGGTGTGTACCTTCACCTAATAGATTGTACCACATACTCATCTCAATGAGATCGTCGTAGTACTTGCTGATATCATCTGCACAGTCAACAATTTCTTGAATATCCAGCATATCGTCAAAGATTTTGCTTGGATTGCTGTACACATTGCGAATAATATGTGTATAGCTGCGACTGTGGATAGTTTCTGAGAATGTCCAGGTAATAATCCAGTTTTCAAGTTCGGGCAAACTTACAATGCTGCCGAAACTTTCTGCTGGTGCACGGCCTTGTACACTATCTAGCAGAATCTGACGCTTTAGGTTACTAGTAAAGATATGCTTTTCGTGATCGGTTAGTGCTTTAAAATCCTTAGAATCTCGGTAAACATCAATTTCTTCTGGACGCCAAAAGAAGCCCAATTGCTGATCTGTAAACTTGTCAAAACTAGGATACTTCATTGTATCATAACGCTGAATAGTCGGACCGCCAGTTGGGTCCAAAAACGCACTTACTTCAGTGTGGTTAGCTTTATTGTTAACATCAAAAACGCTCATAGTATTCCTTTTTTAAATTAAATTACACAGCTATCGCATGCTGCATCTTCGTCTACAGTAGATTCTAACTCTACACGATCATTGCCCATCTTGTCAATATCTACTTCACCAGCACCATCATATGTGTTGAAGTAGTACAATTGTTTGCCACCGTACTTGTAAAACATTATCATGTGCTGTAGCATTGTACTCATTGGAATCTTTTCATCTTCGAAGAATTTTGGATTATAACTAGTGTTTACACTAATGCCTTGGTCAATCCATTTTTGTAGTACTGCACAGATTTTCAAGTATCCTTCGGGTGATGTTTGGTCCCACAATAGTTCATACTTGTTCTTTAGTCTACGATATTCAGGAACTACTTGTTTGAGGATGCCGTCTTTGCTTTGTTTAATACTAATAAGGCTGCGTGGCGGCTCAATACCGTTAGTAGCATTTGCAATTTGTGAACTAGTTTCACTGGGCATAAGTGCCATTGTAGTTGCATTGCGTATACCTGTATCTGCTAGTTGTTTACGCAAACTGTCCCAGTCCATGCGTTCTTGGTGTGGCACTAATTCGTCAACTTCAATCTTGCGTGTATCGCACGGAACAACACCTTTGCCGTATTTGGTTTCGTTGCTAAGTCGACATGCACCTTGCTCTGCTGCTAAGTCGGCACTGGCTTTGATAAGATAATAACTCCATGCTTCAGCATACTCGTCAACTTTTTCTAGTGCTGCTGGATCGCTGTAGGAAAGGTCGTGTTTAGCTAGCCAATATGCAAAATTAATAATACCTACACCCAGTGGGCGAAAATCTTGTGTGCTCTCATATGCCGCACGAACTGGATAGTTTTGGTATCCTAGCAATGCGTCAAGTCCACGGACTGCTAGACGACAAATGCGTTCAAAGTCAGTAGGAGCTTTTACATTACCCCAATTGATTGCACTAAGTGTACATAGCGCAATACGTCCGTCTGGATCATTGAGGTCATTCAATGGCTTGGTTGGCAAATCAATTTCTGCACACAAGTTGCTTTGACGTACTGGATGTAGCTTTTCATCAAAGCTACTGTGAGTGTTTGCATGATCAACATTTTGCAAGTAAATGCGACCAGTATCTTTTCGTTCACTGATAAATGACGAAAATAATTCACTAGCACTAATAGTTTTTTTGCGCAAACGTGTGTTGCGTTCTGCTGTTTCATAAAGTCGCTTAAACTCGTCTTGGTCATTAAAGAATGCATCGTACATGCCTGGCACATCGTTTGGCGAAAACAGTGTAATATCCCCGCCAGTTAGCAAACGTTCGTACATCAACTTGTTAAACTGTACACCATAATCCATTTGGCGAACACGAGTCTCGTTTGTGCCTTTGTTGTTTTTAAGCACCAACAAGTCTTCTACTTCTAAGTGCCAAATTGGATAGTATAATGTTGCTGCACCGCCCCGAACACCGCCTTGACTACAACTCTTTACTGCACTCTGAAACATTCTATAAAAAGGAATAACACCTGTATGGGCAGTATCGCCGTTGCGAATTGGACTATTAACAGCACGGATGCTGCCGCCACCGATTCCAATGCCTGCTTTTTGACTCACGTACTTAACAATACTGCTACTAGTAGCATTAATGCTATCAAGACTATCATCAGTTTCAATAAGCACACAACTACTAAACTGACGCTGCGGCGTACGGACACCAGCCATTACAGGAGTAGGCAAACTAATATCATGCAAACTAATAGCATCGTAGTACTCTTTAACCCACTTTAGACGAGTTTCGGATGGATAATCGTGAAACAGTGTTGCAGCAATAAGAATGTAACACACCTGAGGTGTTTCAAATACTTCTTTGTTTACACGGTTTTGAACCAGATACTTTCCTCGCATCTGCTCCATTGCAACATATGTTAGTGCATCGTCTCGTTCGTGCTTAACAAAATTATTAATAGTATCCCATTCGTCGTCTGTGTACCAATCAATTAACTCCGGTTCGTAATAGCCAAGTTTGGTATTTTTTTGCACTAGTTCTTTAATATGGATAGGGTCAAATTGATTGTACACTTGTTTGCGCAAATGATAGTTAATCAATCTTCCTGCTACATATTGATAGTTTGGTGTTTCGTCGGTAATAAGTTCAGACGCTGCACGAATCAGGGTTTCTTGGATATCACTGCTTGTAATATTGTTGTAAAACTGAATTTGACTTTTTAGTTCTACTTCACTGGCACTAACACCTGTGATTCCTTCTGTTGCCCAGAATACTACTTTATGTAGTTTTTCTAAGTCAAGATCTTCGCGAGACCCATCTCGCTTGGTGACTAGAATCTTACCCATTGATTGTTTCCTTATTAAAATGTTTTGTTGTGTTTATTTTAGTTAAATTTGCTGCATAGATCAATATTCAAATACTCAAATACTAAATCTTTTTGACTTAAATTAAGTTGTGAACTATTTACAACATTGCCGTGGCTATAATTAAGCACATATTTCCCATGGTTCACCGATGATAAATTAAGCCAGCCGTTGGGTGTTTTGTATATTTGTAATTTTAAATCTGTAATAGATGTATGTTCCAACAGTGCTAAACTATAATACATACCTAACGCAATACTTAGTTCACAATAGATATTATCTGCAATCAATTGCCAAGGATTTGGCCATTCTTCAAGTTGGTCAGGTGCAAGATAATGCATAACCGTTGGAACTTTTGCCCAAGACTGGGCTACGTTTTGTATTGCATCTTCGAGTGATAATTTTTCTAAATCATTTCGCCATTCTCGCCAAGAGAGAATACGATTATCCGGTGATTGCTCAAACCACATATTAAGTTAAACGCTCAATTCTATATTTAAATGTTACATCAGTGCCGCTGCTACTAGTGGTTGTATAGTTTAGCGTGGTTGTTCCGCTGGCAACACTCACACTAAATTCTAAACCAATATCGGCTCCGTCTTCGCTGTAGTCATCAGTTAGTGTACTTCCGCTTGCGCTAGCTGTCAA